>Ga0265331_10000157_pt1 | contig 86328 bp, 81 predicted proteins | sample 41923metaG_FD_202088 | JGI IMG/M metagenome (GOLD analysis project Ga0265331, IMG submission 202088) | Rhizosphere microbial communities from Carex aquatilis grown in University of Washington, Seatle, WA, United States - 4-19-23 metaG | ecosystem: Host-associated > Plants > Roots > Rhizosphere... | reverse complement strand
CAGCGTCAAACCTTCCGCCGCCATCGCAATACGCCTCCCCTGCAAGACACGGGAATCGAATCACGGCGGGGGCAGCGCGGTCAATCCCGTTTCCCCAGGCGCCAACGAGATGTGTGCATCCCCTAGCTCGAGAGAGGGGGTCCATGCTGCGGCAAACCGGGTGCACGCCATGCAGGTACCGTACGCGCGGCGCCATGAATGCCCTCTTTCGAGGGCATGACGGTGGTGTTGTTAAGGTATCGCTAACCTGACCACGTTGCCCTGGCGACGGCGGTATCGGCGGCACCCAACCCCAGGAAAAATTTGAAGAATGAATATTTCGGCGCCGATGGGGCGTTCACCCGTCGCCAAGCCCCCCGCTTTCGCCAATACTGCCGCCCTCTGGCGTGATGGCGGGAGGGTGGAATGGTGCGCGGAGGTTTCGCCGATGATGCGAAGCGTCTCGGCACGTTGCCGTGGCGGGACGAGTTCCTGGTCGGCCATCCGGCGATCGACGACGACCACCGCCGCTTCTTCGACTATTTCTCGGAAGCGGTCGCCCGGCTCGACGAATTGCAGGATTCCATCAGGCTTCAGGCGCTGTTCGTCGAAATCGTCGACGATCTCGAACGCCACCTGGCGACCGAAGAGCGAATCCTCGCCGAAACGGGGTTCGACGGCTTGGCCGACCACCGCGTCTGCCACAAGGTGCTGGCGGCGCAGGCGAAGGCTGCTCTCGCCATCTGCCGCGACGGCGAATGGGTGACGGCGCTGCGCCTGCTGGCCTCCCTGGTGGTGGAACACATCACCATCGAGGACGCCAAGGCGCGGCCGTTCCTGCAGGCCGCCGCCGCAGGGCGATGAGACTTCATCGTTTCTCCAAATTCGGCGCCTAGAATGCGCGGCGTTGGGCAGGGAGGAATTCATGGTCAATGAATTGGTCGACGGCGATACCATGCGCCTCGGTTCGCTGCCGTGGCAGGATCGCTTCAGCGTCGGCGATCCGCGCATCGACGCCGATCACCGCCGCTTCTTCGACTACTTCGCCGAGGCCGCCGGCCAGGTGGATCAATTGGCCGGTTCCCCGGTGCTCCAGCGCCTGTTCATGGCGATCGTCGACGACCTGCTGCGCCACCTGGCGACGGAAGAGCAGATTCTCGCCCAGGCCGGCTACAACGGCCTGGCAGCCCACCGCATCAGCCATCAGGTGCTGGCGGCCCAGGCGAAGGCGGCGGTATCCATCTGCCGCGACGGCGAATGGGTGACGGCGCTGCGCCTGCTGGCGTCCCTGGTGGTCGAGCACATCTCGGTCGAAGACGCCAAGGCGCGGCCTTGGCTGGCGGCGCCTCCCCTGCGGGAATCGGCCTGAATACAAGGCTGGCTTGTCGTTATGAGGGTCGTCTCGGCGCAGTTCCTGAAGGTGGTGAACGCCTGCAGCCGCAGCGTGGTGGTGCGCCTGATGCTGTTCGCGATGGCGATGATCGCCATCGGCCTGCTCCTGCGGATCGCCATCCTGCTGCCCTACATGCGCGAAAGGCTGAGCGAGCTGTCGTCGGCGCACCAGCTGGCGATCGCCGAATACGTCGCCAAGGATATCGACGCCAAGATGAGGGCGCGGCTGGATTTCGCCGGCTATCTCGCCGATCACCTTCCCCTCGCCCTGCTGGCCGACAAGCGCCGGCTGCAGGATTGGCTGGAGGAGCATCTCCAGGAGAGTCCGCTGTTTCCCAACGGCCTGATAGTGGTGCGCGGCGATGGCCGCGGGGCGATCGCCGACTATCCCGTCCTGGCCGGCCGGCGCGACCTCGACTACACGGCCAGCGACTTTTTCGTCCAGGCGCGGGAAACCCGCCGCACCGTGGTCGGCAAACCGGCGCGCGGGCGGGCGTCGGGGGCGCCGGTCATCATCCTGGCCGCTCCGGTGCGGGACCGCCAGGGACGGGTGGTTGCGGTGCTGGCCGGCGTAACCCCGATCACCGCGCCCGGCTTCCTCAATCTGATGCAGGAAACCAGGATCGGCCAGAGCGGCGGATTTCTGTTGGTCTCGCCTCAGGACGACCTGTTCGTCGCCGCCACCGACACAAGCAAGGCGCTGACGCCGCTGCCCCGGCCGGGAGCGAACGTCCTCCATGACCGGGCGATGGCCGGCTACCGCGGCACCGGCATCACCACCAACATCCACGGTGTCGAGGAATTGTCGGCGATCGCCTCGGTCCCCAGCACCGGCTGGTTCCTGGTCGCCCGCGTCCCCACCGACGAGGCGCTGGAGGCACTCGATTCCGTCAAGAGCTTCCTGGTTCGCAGCACCGCCATGGTCGCCATCGTCGTCATCGGCCTGGGCGGGCTGGCGGTGCGCCAAATCTTCAAGCCGCTGACCTCCGCCGCCCTGGCGATGCATCGCATGGCCCGGGGCGAGATGGCTTTGCAGCCGCTGCCGGTGGCCCGCCGCGACGAGGTCGGGGAATTGGTCGAGGGGTTCAACTTCCTGCTCGCCCGCCTCGACGAGGCGACCACCCAGACCCTGGCCGAGGAACGCCTGCGGCTGGCCGAAAAGGAGCGGATGGAGGCCCTGCTGCGCCAGTGGATGGCCGATACCTCGCACGAACTGCGCACCCCGATCTCGGTGCTGCGCGCGCAGATCGAGGCCATCCAGGACGGCGTCTTCACCGTCGACGCCAGGCGGCTCGACCTGCTGCACGGCGAGGTGATGGGCATCTCCCGCCTGGTCGAGGACCTGTTCACCCTGGCGCGGTCGGATGTCGGTCAACTGGAGCGGCGATCCGACGCGATGGCCCCGGTCGACCTGGTCGACGACGTGGTCTCGGCCTTCCGCGAGCGTTACGCCGCCGCCGGCCTGGATATCGAGTGGGACGAAGACGGCAATGCCTGCGGGCCGATGGTGATCGGCGATTCGGCGCAGATCAGGCGGGTGTTTTCCAACCTGATGGAAAATACCTTGCGCTATACCGATCGCGGCGGCCGCCTCCGCATCCGGTGGTCGGTGGCGGCGGGCCGGCTGGCCCTCGCATTCGACGACACCGCCCCCGGCGTGCCGGACGATGCCTTGCCGCACCTGTTCAAGCGGTTCTACCGAGTCGATATTTCCCGCAGCCGCGCCAGCGGCGGCTCGGGCATCGGCCTCGCCCTCTGCCACAGCCTGATCGAGGCTCACGGGGGCACCATCACCGCGTCGCACTCGCCGCTCGGCGGGCTGCACGTCACCATCCTGCTTCCCTGCTGCGAGGAACCGGCATGACGGCAACCGAAAAGCGCATCCTGGTGGTCGAAGACGAAGTCGCCATCGCCGACGTCCTGATCGAATATCTTCGCCACGCCGGATTCGCGCCCCAGCACATCGCCGACGGCCGCCTCGCCCTCGACGCGATCCGCGCCCGCCCACCCAATCTGGTGATCCTCGACATCATGCTGCCGGGCATGGACGGCATCGCCGTGTGCCGCGAGGTCCGCAAGTTCTCCACCGTCCCGATCATCATGGTGACGGCGCGGGTCGAGGAGATCGACCGCCTGCTCGGCCTGGAGGTCGGCGCGGACGACTACGTCTGCAAGCCGTTCAGCCCGCGCGAGGTCATCGCCAGGGTGATGACGGCGCTGCGCCGGACCGAGTGGAGCGCCACCGCGTCCGATACCGACACCGCCCGCGTCAAGATCGACGAAGGCAGCCAGCGCATCACCATCGACGGCTGCCGGTTGCCGCTGACGCCGACCGAATTCCGGCTGCTGCATCTGCTCGCCCGCCAGCCGGGCCGCATCTATTCACGCGGGCAAATCCTCGACCTCGCCTACCACCAGGACCAGGAGGTCTCGGACCGCATCATCGACAGCCACATCAAGAACATCCGCAAGAAGATCGCCGCCGCCCTGCCGGGCGTCGAGGTGGTTCATGCCGTCTACGGGCTCGGCTATCGATTCGAGATGTAACCCCATGCCCTCGGCCTGCACTGGAGTCCACACTGACTCCACATTCCCCATCTTCGCTCCAAAGTGCCGGGTCATGTTCCGCGCGAACCAGCATGGAGACGGGCATGGCAGTGAGCGTGACAGGCGTCGAGCGGACGTTCGGAAACGAGGAGATCATCGTCTCCAAGACCGATGCCAAGGGTCGCATCATCTACGCCAACGAAGTGTTCCAGCGCGTCGCCGGCTTCAGCGAGCGCCAATTGCTGGGCCAGCCGCACAGCATCGTCCGCCACCCGGACATGCCGCGCTGCGTGTTCAAGCTGCTGTGGGACACCATCGCGGCGGGCCAGGAAATCTTCGCCTACGTCAAGAACCGCGCCGCCAACGGCGACCATTACTGGGTGTTCGCCCACGTCACCCCGACCTTCGACGAGGCCCGCAACATCGTCAGCTACCATTCCAACCGGCGTTGCCCGCGCCGTGACGCGGTGGAGAAAGCCGACGGCCTCTACAAGCAGCTTCTCGCCATCGAGAACGGCCATTCCGACCCCAAGGCCGGAATGGCGGCGAGTTTCCAGGCGGTGGTCGCCACCTTGCAGGCAGCAGGAGTGCCCTATGATGAATTCGTCTTCAGCCTCTAGGGCTTTGGCGGCCGGCGCCCTGGCCGCCGGGCTGTGCCTGGTCGGCACGGCCCTGATGGCGCTGCGCGGCCAATATCTGGATTCCGGCGCCACCGCCCTGACCGCAACCGCCATTCTGGCGACGCTGTTCTTCCTGCTCAGGGTGAATTCCGGCATCCGCCGGGCCAGCGTGGTGATGTCCGCCGCCGCCGCAGGCCGCCTCGATTCCCGCATCATCGGCCTGACCGAGGGCGGCGCCATGGGGCAACTGGAACGCAGCGTCAACCGCCTTCTCGACCTCACCGAGGTGTTCACCAAGGAGGCCGACGCCGCCATGGCCAAGACCGCGGAGGGGCGCTACTTCCGCCGCATCCTCCAGGAGGGGATGGTCGGCGAATTCAACGATCATGCCAGCCTGATCAACGCAGCCCTGGCGGCGATGGGGCGCAAGACCGCGGACTTCGCCACCGAAGCCACCGGAATCGGCGGCACCATCAAGGACATGAGCCAGGCGGTCGCCGCCACCGCCACCGAACTGGAAGCCACCGCCCAGCAGATGAGTTCGATCGCCCTCCAGACCAGCGCGCAATCGCATACGGTGGCCGGCGCCGCCAACGATGCCTCGGCCCATGTCGGCTCGGTCGCCACCGCGGCCGAACAGGTCTCGGCCGGCATCCGCGACGTCGCCCAGCGCATCCAGCACTCGGCCGACATGGCGAGCGAGACCGTGCGGGTCACCGCCCGCACCGACGACGCCATCCGCGTCCTCGCCGAGGCCGCCGACCGCATCGGCCAGGTGATCAGCCTGATCAACGACATTGCCAGCCAGACCAATCTTTTGGCCTTGAACGCCACCATCGAGGCGGCCCGCGCCGGCGAGGCGGGGAAAGGCTTCGCCGTGGTCGCCAACGAGGTGAAAAGCCTGGCCAACCAGACCGCCAAGGCCACCGAGGACATCTCCGGCCAGATCGAGGGCATGCGCAAGGCGACCCAGCAGGCGGTCGAGGCGGTGCAATCGATCGCCTCGATGATCCGCAACATCAACGACAACGCCACCGGCATCTCGGCCACCACCGAGCAGCAATCGGCGGCGGTGGCCGAGATGTCGCGCGCCATCCGCGGCGTCGCCGCCGACGTCCAGACCGTGGCCGGCACCATCGCCCAGGTCGCCGAGATCGCCGGCACCGCCACCGACGCCGCCGACCAGGTGCTGGTCGCGGCGGGAGACCTGGCCCAGCGCACGGTGGGCATGAACGACGGCATCGACGCCTTCGTCACCCGCGTCTGCGCCGACCGACGGCAATAGGCGCTCGCCATCCTTTCGGCAGGGCGCTTGCGCCCGCCGGCGAAAACGCCTATGCCACCGCGATGACCCCCGCCGCCCGCCTCACCGCCGCCATCGAGCTGCTCGACGCCATCGAGGCAGCCGGCCGCCCGGCCGATCAGGTCGCCGCCGCCTATTTCAAGGGCCGCCGCTACATCGGCGCCAAGGATCGCCGCGCCGTCGCCGATACGCTGTGGCGGGTGCTGCGCCGCCGCGCCCGGCTGGGCTGGTGGCTGGAGCATATCGGCCATGCCGACCGCTCGGCCCGCGCCATGGTGCTGGCCGACATGGCCTTCGATGGCGTCACGGTGACCCCCGAGCTGTTCCACGGCATGCACGGCGCGCCGCCGCCCGACCAGGATGAGCGCCGGCTGCTCGACCTGCTGGCCGGCAAGTCGCTGTTCCACCACGACATGCCGGCCTGGGTGCGCGGCGAATACCCCGAATGGATCGAGCCCCGCCTGGCCGAATTGTTCGGCGACCGCATGGCCGCCGAGATGGGGGCGATGCGCGACGAGGCGCCGCTGGACCTGCGGGTCAACAGCCTGAAGGCGACGCGCGACGAGGCGGCCCGCGCCTTGGCCGCCGAGGGCGTCAAGGCCGAACCGACCCGGCTGTCGCCCTTGGGCCTGCGGCTGGGGTCGCGGGTGCCGCTGGTGCAGTCGCCGGCGTGGCGCCAGGGGCTGGTCGAGGTCCAGGACGAAGGCTCGCAACTGGTGGCCCTGCTCACCGATGCGCGGCCGGGCATGGCGGTGGCCGATTACTGCGCCGGCGCCGGCGGCAAAACCCTGGCCTTGGCGGCCGGCATGGGCAACAAGGGCCGCCTGGTCGCCTGCGACGTCGCCGAATGGCGCATCGACAAGGCCCAGGACCGCCTGCGCCGCGCCGGCATCCACAACGTCACGCGCCGGGTGATCTCGGGCGAGTCCGACAAGTGGATCAAGCGCAACGCCGGCTCGTTCGACCGTGTGCTGGTCGACGCCCCGTGCACCGGCACCGGCACCTGGCGCCGCAATCCCGACGGCAAGTGGCAGCTGTCGCAACAGGACGTCGATGAACTGGTGGTGCGCCAGGGCGCCATCCTCAACAGCGCCGCCCGGCTGGTCAAGCCGGGAGGACGGCTGGTCTACGCCACCTGCTCGCTGCTGCCCGAGGAGAACGACGGGCGCATCGAAACCTTCCTGGCCGCCCATCCGGATTTCAGCCTGATGCCGCTGGCCGACGCATGGGAACGGGCGACCGGCGCGCCCTGCCCGCTCGACGGCCCGTTCCTGCGCCTGACCCCGCTCGCCCACGGCACCGACGGCTTTTTCACCGCGGTGCTGGAGCGGCGGGCCGTGCCGGCATCATAGCCGCGGCCGGCGACCGCGGAAGACGCCCACCAGAATCGAGATCACGAACAGCACCAGGAACACGAAGAACAGTATCTGCGCCACATTGCTCGCCACCGAGGCGATGCCGCCGAATCCGAAAACCGCGGCGATGATGGCGACGATTAGGAAGACGGCGGCCCAGTAGAGCATGGCTTCCTCCACCGATATTGACCTTCTTCAAACGGCATATGGGCGGTTCGGCCAGGTTTGCGGCCACGCAGAGGGGATAGCCCGGTTTTACCTCGCGGCTCGCCTTTCGTGGCGGCGGTGACAGGTGGCGAAATCCGGTTTATCATCGCCGCCATGGATTTACGCATCGTCTCCGCCGCCTTAGCCCTCATCCTGGCCCTGCCGGCCGTCGCCGAAGAACCGGTCGCCGGCCCGCAGCCGATTCCGCTTCCGCCGAAAACCGAAACGCTCCAGGTGCCCGCCGCCGAGCCGCCGGCCGCTCCCCCTGCGACGGCGCAGCCCGCGCCCGCCCCTGCCCCGCCGCCCGCCGCGGCGCCGGTGTCCACGCAGGTGTTGTCCGCGCCGGTGGCCGTACCGGTGGTGGTGGAGGCCGGGCTGCCCGGCTGGGCGGCGGCGCTGCTGGTGCCGCTGGGCGCCTTCGCCGCCGGCATGGTCGGCGTCGCCGCCGTCGGCGTCCTCCAGCGGCGCGAACGGGCCGAACGCCGGCGCGCCGCGGCGACCGCGCTGTCGGTGGAACTCAATGCCCGGCGGCAAGCCTTCGACGCGGTGCCGGTGCCGCCCAATGCCGAAGCGGGGGTGACCTTCGTCTCGGCGGTTTGGGCGCTGGCGGGGTTCAATGCGGCCTTCCGCGCGTCGCAGGCGTCGCTGCATCTGCTGCCCGACAAGATGGCCGCGCACCTGTGCCTGCATTACGCCGCGGTCGAGCGCGTCGCCGCCGTGGTCAAGGGCCAGAGCATGGCGGCGGCGGTGCGCATGCTGCAGGCCAACCGCCTGGGCGGCCAGCCCTGTCCCGACGCCGGCGCCCTGCGCGAAGCCCATGTCGAACTCACCTTCGCCTTCCGCGGCATCGACAAGATGGTGGAGACGCTGGAGCGGATCCGGTAAACCGGAAGGCGATGCAACCGACTTGCGGAGTCGGCTGCCTTGCGGATAAAACGCAGGTGAACCGGCCGCACATAACTGCCGTCGAATTCGGCCCATTGCCTCGGACCGTCAGTTGGTGCAGGAACATAAGGCAGCATCTGGAGACAAACCATGGCAGCCAGCGCTAACCTGAAAAAGATTGGACAGAATGTAAGCGAGAAGAAGCGGCTCGATTCCATCGGCAAGAATGATGCTGCGCGAGCAGAGATCCAGGAGATCATCGGAAACGACATTGTCGATCACGAGCGACTGATTGCCGTCGTATTGCAGGTGTTCAACAACTTGCCGCGCTTCAGACAGGCAACTTACACCGCGGACGAATGGCGGGCCGACATCCTGGTGAAATGCCAGGGATCGCTCGACAAGGCCGCCCAGCACCTGCGGGAAACGAACGAGGACCCGCGCGTCGTCCAGGCAAAGATCCGGACGCTCAACGTCGCGTTCATCAAGCAGGTCAATCAGGCAATGCGCGACGCCGCCGAAAGGCAGAAGGCCGCTGCCAAGAAGTGATGAGATGGAGCGGAATAGCCGCTCCATCTCCACCAAGCCCGAGCGGCGTCTGAGCCAGGGTTTCCGCGGACGCGGAAACCCAACAGAACAAACAAGGCGATGCACTTATTTTCACGCGTCGCCTGCCCGGCGCAAAATCCTATTGAACCAACACCACCGAGGTCGGACCCGAGCCGCCGGCGCCGCTGCCGGCGGACGCACAGCTGACGGTGTAGACGGCATCGTTGTAATCGAAATCGTCCGACCCGCCGCCCATGTCGTTCCAGAAGAACTTGACGGTCTGCCCGCCCAGTTGCGAGCAACTGGGCGCGGCGTATTTCTGCGTCGAACCGCAGCTTCCGCTCGGCGACGACGAGGGGGTGCCGACCAGCACCTGGAGCGCGCAGTTCTGGGTGAGCGTGGAATAGGTCTCGGGATTGTGGCTGGTGCAATGGCCGTGGCTGCAGGTGCTGACCGAATCGGTGGAATCGGTCGCCTGGGCACTGGGCGGATTGAGGTGGGAGTAGAAGACGTGCGTCGTGCCCTGCGACGCCCCCTCGCCGTTCGTGCCGTAGCCGGTGTTGCCTCCGGTGATATTCTTGAGCGCGAAGCCGATGCGCTGGCTGGCCTGGGCCGTCGGCACCGAGGGATGGGTGTTGTCGAAGCCCGGCGCGTTGGAATAGACGATGTTGCTGGAAGACAGCGTCGGCAGGCTGCCGTTGGTGGGCACGATGTACCAGTAGATGGTGTTGCGGTCCCAGGCGGAACTGCTCCAATTGCCGATGTTGGCGTTGGCCTTGACCACCGGGTTGATGGCGGTCGCCGTCACCGCCGCGCCCAGTGAATTGGTGATCAGCGCCATCAGCGAGGTCGACATGGTCGCGCGGGCGGTGACCGTCATGGTGTAGGCGGTGGCCCCGTTGGACAGGGTGGTGACCGATGGCGACGCGGTGAACGGCACCGACCCGGCATGGTTGGGAAGCTGGCCGATGCTGGCGGTCATGCTGTTGTTGGCGACGGTGGTGGCGCTGGTGCCGGCGGTCGCGCCGACATAGGCCGAAGCCCCGGCCAAGGCAGCCGCATCCACCGCCCCCTGGAGCGACGTCCGCAGGACCAGCAGGCGCCCGTAATCCACCGCGCCTCCCGCCGCCAGCAGGATCGGCACCAGCATCAAGGCGAACAGGACCGCAATGGCGCCGCGCCGATCGGCCAGGGCTGCGCGGACGGGGGCAAAGGACATGAGGCGCATGGTCATTTCGAGTCTCAATTCAAAGGTACGGTGGTGTTGGTGCGCGGACGGGCGAAAGCGACCTGCGCCATATTGAAGTGGGCTCCCAGCGCATAGCTCAGCGGCGATGTGTAGTTGTAGCTGGCGGAGACGACGATCAGCGTGTCCCCCGAATTGGGGACCATCGCCGCGGCCAGGCTGACCGCGTTGCCCATGGCGCCGGCGCCGCCGCACGAGGTGTCCTGCCAGTCCTGCACCTTGGTGGTTCCGTCGGTGTTGGTGACGCTGGCGATCGCGGCCTTCATCGCCGCGCCGGGAAACGGCGTCATCACCAGCCTCGCACCGATGCAGAAATCGGCGATGGCGGAACTGGTGACCGCGTTCTGCTCGGCCACCAGCTGCGCCAGGGTGGCCGACGCCACCTGCAGCTTGTTGTTGACCTGCAGCACCTGGGACAGCTCGAAGCAGCCGAAGAACAGGGTGACCAGGATCGGCAGGATGAGAGCGAACTCGATCGCCACCGCGCCGCTTTGGTCGGCCGAGAACCGCCGGCGGGTCATTGGTAGATCTCGTTCTGGAATGCCACGGTCGACATCAGCAGCCGCTTGTTGTTGCTTCCCAGGAAGCTGCCCGCCCACGCCATCAGGAAGTTCCGGTTGTAGCCGACCTGGACCAGCACGTATTGCCCGGGGGTGCCGGGCGTGAACTGGGTATTGACCATGTCGCCACCGGCGTTGGTCTGGATGGTGCTGTTGAGGCCGCCGAAGGAATTGCCGGCCTGCACGTTGTATTGTATGGCGCCGCAGGGGATCAGGGCGCCGACGTCCGCGCAGATCCGCGCCCTGAAGGCGGTCGAGCCGCCGCCGGTCTGGATCGTGCCGACGCGGATGAGCCGGGCCGCATCGTCGGTGGCGAAGTCGAGGTTGGACTGGGTGATCTGCACCAGCCCCAATTCCAGGATCATCACCACCAGCAGCAGGAAGATCGGGCCGACCAGCGCGAACTCCACCGCCACGGCGCCGCGGTCGCCGCGGCACGGGCGTCCGGCCGCTGGGAATAGGTGGCGAATGATCCGCTTCAGGGAAGCCATGGGCATGGAACGCGACACCTCCGTTGGCATCGCCGAGGATCATATCATGCCTGCGGCGCATTGCACTGTGCCCCAGGTCACAATGCCGCAAGGATCTGGCCGCAACTTCGACGGCGACATGGCAAAGTTCGTCGACCGGCGCGAGTGGGGACGTCAGAAATCCGGTAGTTGGAACCGCCATTGTCAAGTGCAATTACTTCCGACGCCCGCCCTGCGAGCGCTACCCGATCCAAGGCTGGATTGGATCAAGCGCCTCTGGCAGGTCGGTCGGAACAGGGAAATCCAAGGGGGTACAGAACAAATTTATTTCCGCACTTCCTTCCAAAAAGACGTTATTCTCTGAGTTGTAATGGTTTATGGGATTGAAACACGGAACGATATGCCACCAGCATTTATATCCAAATGACCGTATCTGACTTACAAGCTCAGCCGACTTGTCCTTTACATTGTTTCGAACGTACAGCAGCGGCCCGCATCTCCGAATCGTGTCGCTGGCGCCGAGAACAACATCGCGCACGGAGCCTTCGGAAGCAATCTTGATGAGTTTAACGTTTGGAAGATTCAGGCCATCAATTCGGATGGCGTCAATCTCCTCGGTTGGCGCCCCCGCCGCGTCGGGTGCATCAATGTCGATTTGGGGAACGGTCGCCTTTCCATCCTCCGCGGATACCGCCGCATGATGTGCGATGACGTTGGTGAGTCCGTTCAATGCCACGTTTCCGCAGAGAAGGTGGTAAACCGCGCGTAATGGCTCGAAGGCGTGGACGACACCCCGCGGCCCCACCCGCCGGGCCAACGGCACGGTGTGAGCGCCGATATTTGCGCCGACGTCGAGAACGACGTCACCTGGGCCGATATTCTTATTCAGCAGAAATATTTCTCCGTCGCGCCATTCTCCGTATAGATTGAGCGACTGCCCAATAACCGTATCGGATTTTAGAAAGGCAAACACCCCCCGCTTGCCCCTTCGTACATCGACGGTATCGGTCTCCACTTGGGTCTTGGCCACGTAATCAACGATGCGGCCGGTAAATGAAACGACCGCGCGGAGCGGGTCCCGTTTATGCTCGGTATAGCGCAGGCTGTAGTCCGGGAAGGTGCGGAAGGTATCCCGCACCAACGGCGATTGTCGGCCCGAGACGGGCGAATACGACGCGGCCATGTCGCGAAGCTCCTCCCGCGTCACGGTCAGGTCCCGGCGGATGCGATCGTGCATCATCGACCAATGGACCCCTTCACCGGGAAAGCGTTCAGGCTTGAGCGCCAGCGACCAGCCGCCGAGAAGGGCCTTGGTCACCAATTGGTCCGGCGACCGCAGCGGGAAATGGGCGAGGAAGACGCCGGGCAAAGGCCGCCCCCACTCCTCGCGACCATCGACCCAGACTCCATGGTTGCCTTCCAATATGGGGGCGGCGAAATACGGGCGGGCGACCACGACCTTCGACCTGTACGCCGCGGTTTCCTCCGCTCGACGATGGGTGATGCGCCGGAGCGGGTCCGGTTCCTCCCACTGATCTTCGGGCGTCGGAACATAGGTACGCCATTGAATCGCGTGATTGACATGGGGATGCGCGGTCAGTTGCGCCCGCAGTGCATGCGGCTCTGCAACGATGAATTCGTCCGCATCAAGAAGAAAGGTGTGGGTTATATCCGGATAAGTCAGCACTTCTGCAAGAGCAGTCGACACAATCGCCGACTGCCGGTGCCGGAATTCGGCGCATGTTCTGAGCAGTACGTGCAACCCCTCAGCTGCCAACTTTGAGATAATATCGGCAGTTTCGTCAGAGCTATCGTTATCAACGACAATCAGGCCGTCCATGAATTTGATGTTATGCCTGACACTGGCCTCAATAATATCAGACTCATTCTTGACGACCATCACCCCGACGACTGACATCGCCCCCCTCTCCTACTCGCTCTTGTAGTTCGGCGCTTCCTTGGTGATGGCGACGTCGTGGACGTGGCTTTCGCGCAGGCCGGCGTTGGTGATGCGGCGGAAGGTGCAGTTGGTCTGCATCTCGGGGATGGTGCGGTTGCCGGTATAGCCCATGCCCGCCTTCAGGCCGCCGATCAGCTGGTGGATCACCGCCGACACCGGTCCCTTGTAGGGGACCCGGCCCTCGACGCCTTCGGGCACCAGCTTCAGCTTGTCCGAGACCTCGGCCTGGAAATAGCGGTCGGCGGAACCGCGCGACATCGCCCCGATCGACCCCATGCCGCGATACGCCTTGTACGAACGGCCCTGGTAGAGGAAGGCCTCGCCCGGACTTTCCTCGGTGCCGGCGAACAGCGAGCCGATCATCACGCAATCGGCGCCCGCCGCGATCGCCTTGGCGATGTCGCCGGAGAACTTGATGCCGCCGTCGGCGATCACCGCCACTCCGGCCGGATGGGCGACCTCGGCCACCTCCATCACGGCCGACAGCTGCGGCACCCCCACCCCCGCCACCATGCGGGTGGTGCAGATGGTACCGGGGCCGATGCCGACCTTGACTCCGTCGGCGCCGGCATCGACCAGCGCCCGGCCTGCCTCGGCGGTGGCGATGTTGCCGCCGATCACCTGGGTCAGGCCGGCCATCCGCTTGATCCGCCGCACCGCCTCGATGACGCCGCGCGAATGGCCGTGGGCGGTGTCGACGACGATGACGTCGACCTCGGCCTCGAGCAGCGCCTCGGCGCGGGCGATGCCGTCGGGGCCGACGCCGGTGGCGGCGGCGACGCGCAGGCGGCCCTTGTCGTCCTTGCAGGCGTCGGGATGGGCGCGCGCCTTCTCGATGTCCTTGACCGTGATCAGGCCGACGCACCGGTAGTCGGCGTCGACCACCAGCAGCTTCTCGATGCGGTGCTGGTGCAGCAGGCGCTTGGCCTCGTCCTTGTCGACCATGCTCTCGCGCACGGTGATCAGGCCTTCCCGGGTCATCAGCTCGCTCACCGGCTGGAGCGGCTCCGAGGCGAAGCGGACGTCGCGGTTGGTGAGGATGCCGACCAGCCGGGTGGTGCCGCGCTCGACCACCGGGATGCCGGAAATCCGGTAATCGGCCATCAGCCTGAGGGCGTCGGCCAGGGGCTGGTCGGGGTGGATGGTGACCGGATTGACCACCATGCCCGATTCGAACTTCTTGACCTTGCGCACCTCGGCGGCCTGGGCGGCGATGTCGAGGTTCTTGTGGATCACGCCCAGGCCGCCGTGCTGGGCCAGGGCGATGGCCAGGCGGCTTTCGGTGACGGTGTCCATCGCCGCGGAAACCAGAGGGATGCCCAGCGTGATCGAGCGGGCGACGCGGGCGCGGGTGTCGGCCTGAGCCGGCAACACGTCGGATTCCGCCGGGACCAGCAGAACGTCGTCGAACGTCAGGGCTTCCTTGATTTGCATGCCACCTCCGAGCACGGATTTGGCGGGCCATCATACACGATCATGGCGACCCCTCAAGCATGGGGTCGGCATTTTTTCCATGAGCCCCGGCGGAGCTGCTATGCTCGCCATTCGGCATCTTTTGCCGCAGCCCTTCAGGGAGAACGGTCATGCGACCTTCGGATACCTGGGTCTGTGTCGCCGACGCCCACAGCGCCCATTTCTATCGCTGCGACGGCCCCGGCCGCTGCCTCGAACCGGTTCTCGACTTCGCCTCCGCCGACCGGACCGCAAGCCAGCTCGACCGGGCGGCGGCCGACCATCTGTTCGCCCGCCTGGTCCTGGTGGCGCCGGCGCCGGCGCTGGGCCGGCTGGAGGCCGGATTGCGGCCCGAGACGCGGGCGATGGTGGTCGGCGAGGTCGACCGCGACCTCACCCGCGCCACCCCGCGCCAGCTTGCGGCCCATGTCTGCGAGATGCTGCCGCACTAAGGAGGCTGCCGCGAACGATCGAATCAATGGGGCACCCGTTGAGCGGGACGATCTCGCCATTGGAAGTGGGATGTTTTAGAATCGCGCACACGATGTTGATGGGCGTGGGGGTGTGCGATGAACGAGGCGGCGATCCGGGAGCGGTACGAGGCTGTGCGTGATCGGCTTGACGAGCGCGGCCGGCGGCTGTTCGCGGCGGCGGAGGTGCGGGCGCTGGGCCGCGGCGGGGTGTCGGCGGTGGCGCGGGCGACCGGGATTGCCCGCAGCACCATCGGTCGCGGGCTGAAAGACATCAGTGGCCCGGCGCTGCCGGCGGGCCATATCCGGCGGGCGGGCAGCGGTCGACGGCCGTTGACGGCGGATGATCCGGCGGTGGTGGACGACCTGCGGGGCCTGCTCGCGGCGTTGACGGTCGGCGACCCGATGCGACCGCTGCTGTGGGTGTCGAAGAGTCGGGAAAAGCTTGCGGCGGCGCTGCGAAAGATGGGCCACCGGATCGGTCGGACGACGGTGGCCAAGCTGCTGCGCCAGCTGGGCTATCGTCGGCTGGGCAACCTCAAGGCCAACGCCGGCAGCCACCATGTCGACCGGGACGCCCAATTCGAGCACATCAACGCCCAGGTCCTGAGCTTTCAGGCCGCGGGACAGCCGGTGATCTCGGTCGATACCAAGAAGAAGGAACTGATTGGCTCCTACAAGGCCCCCGGTACCGACTACCGGCCGGCGGGCCGGCCGCTGCGGGTGAGCACCCACGATTTCATGGACCCCGAGAAGGGCAAGGTGGTGCCCTACGGCATCTACGACATCGCCGACAATAGCGGCTGGGTCTCGGTCGGCATCGACCACGACACCGCCGAATTCGCCGTCAACGCCATCCGCCGCTGGTGGCAAGCGGTCGGCCGCCAGCGCTACCCCGGCGCCGCCCGCCTGATGATCACCGCCGATGGCGGCGGCTCCAACGGCGCCCGGGTGCGGCTGTGGAAGATCGAACTGCAGAAGCTGGCCGACGAACTCGGCATCGAGATTGCCGTCTGCCACTACCCGCCGGGCACCTCGAAGTGGAACAAAATCGAGCACCGGCTCTTCTGCCACATCACCCAGAACTGCCGCGCCCGGCCGCTCACCAGCCGCATCGCAGTCGTCGAATTGATTGCCGCCACCACCACTACGACCGGCCTCACCGTCGCATGCGAACTCGACGAGCGCCTCTACGCCGCCGGCATCAAGGTCTCCGACGCCGACATGGACGCCCTCAATATCGTCCGTGACGACTTCCACCCCGAGTGGAATTACTCCATCAAGCCCCGGAAGGCCGTTTGACTGAGTTATTGGCGGCAGTCTCCTTAGCCGACGTCTCGCTGACGATGGCGATCCGCTGGAACGGGCGAAGGAGTGGAACCCGGATAGTTTCAAGACGCGGGACGAGGCGCTCGACGATTTGCGCAGGACCGGCAATCCCTCGGCGACGATCATCGATGCCGGCATTGCGTTGAGCTTGTTCCAGGGTCGCACCATCGACGCCAACCAATTGCGCGCGGCCTTGCTGAATGCGGTTCCATTTCATCAGGAATTCGACATTCCATTGAATATTCTCGATGCAAGCGGCGGCACCTACGCGCCTGAAGTCTATCTTTTTGCCGATTGGTACGCCGAGCGGATCGATAAGGGTGACCCCGGCATCGACGCTGCCGCCTGCAAACTGGCGCTCACGCGGTGGCGGGCGATCATCTGGCTATTGCCCGCTTGCCGAGCCCAGGAAGCGCGAGGCGACGGCGACGCGGCTTGGCGGCTAGGGCTGATCCATCAACAACGTGAAGACGATTTCTACCGCGGCCTAAAGTCCAGCTTCCGCGACAAATTTGCTCCGGACCCTGATTCCGCCATCGCCCACTACCGCAAGTCCGCCGCAGCCGGCCACGCCGGCGCCCAAGCGCGGTTGGCCTACCATGCGGCCATCGGCCGCGGCATGCCGAGAGACCCCGCCGAGGCGGCGCGCCTCGCCCGCGCCTCCGCCGATCAGGAAAACGCGGAGGGTCTGGCCGTCCTCGGCCTGCTGACTCTTAAGGGCATCGGAACCCAGGCCGACCCGCCCGCCGCCGCAGAACTGATCCGCAGGGCGGCCGAACGGGGCAGCCTAATGGCCCAATACAGCCTGGCGACCCTGCTGTTCCGTGGCAAGGGGGTGAACCAGGACTTCGCCGAGGGGTTGGCGTGGCTCCACCTCACCCGCCTGGGCCGGAACGGTGACATGCCCATCGACGAATACGGCGACCTGATGATCGAGCCCTGGCCGCGCACGATCGTCGTCGGCAATCACTTCCGCCTCAGCCGCGAGGCCGATCTGGTTGCGATGGCCCGCGCCATTGCTCTACGCCAGGAATTGGCGAAGGATGGCCGCTGGCCGTACCAGTCCGAAATCGTGTTCTGAGCCTGTCGGAGATTGACCGGCGGCAGCGCTCGCGGGCAAGCGGCCTCCCCTTTGGGCGTATCACAGTCTTCGATAATCAATACGGAGGTGGGTTGATGCGGCGCGCTATTTATGTGATCTCGATGGTCCTGCTCATGGCCGCACCGGCCCGATCCGACGACATCGTCCGGGCTTCGGAGCCGAAATTGGGGCTGCCAGATGGCCCCTATCCCCCCGAATTCATCAACTGGACCATCACCGACGATTGGAAGATTTTAAGAAAGCTTGCCGGCGAGGGCGATCCATTGGCGCAATCGCACATTTATGCCGGATCGAAATACGGCACCGTCGATTACGAGGTGCTTGCCGACATGCGCCGGAGAGGCAACCCGGCGGCAAACGAAATCGATGCGGTGAACGCGGTGTTCGCTTTTTCCGGCGGCAGGGCCAATGCCGACGACGTGCGTGCGGCATTACATAAGGTCGAGACTTCCGTCGACAATGTTCCACTGCTGCTCGACCTACTGGAGTTCGAGGGCGGGCGATTTTTGCCGCGCGACGATCAGGTTTTCGAGCTGCCCGCGGCCATCGGGAAGGGCAACGCCACAATCGACGGCATCGCATGCCGGATCACCGTCCTGCCGTGGCAGGTCGACATGACCCTGCTGCCCGCCTGCCGCATGCAAGAGGAGCGCGGCGACGCCGAAGCGGCATGGCGGTTGGGGCTGGTCAGTCAGCAGCGCTCCGACGACTTCTATGAGGACTTCATTCCGCAGCTGGCCAAAGCCCTGGATGTCCAGCCGGACCTTTCCGCCGCCCTCGACCATTACCGGCGGGCGGCGGCGGGCGGCCATGCGGCGGCCCAGGCCCGCCTCGCCTATCATGCCGCCCTCGGCCGCGGCATGGTTAAGGACACCACCGAGGCGGTTCGGCTGGCCAAGGCCTCCGCCGCCCAGGGCCATCCGGAGGGCATGGCCGTGCTCGGCCTGCTGACCCTGAAGGGCATCGGCATCGAGGCCGACCCGGCCGCCGCCGCCGCCCTGATCCGCAAGGCCGCCGAGCGGGGCAGCCTGGTGGCGCAGTACACGCTGGCCTCGCTGCTGTTCCGCGGCAAGGTGGTGGCGCAGGACTTCGCCGAGGGCCTGGCGTGGCTGCGCCTGATCCGCTTCAGCAAGCACGGCGACATGCCCGCCGACGAGTACGGCGAACTGATGGTCGAACCCTGGCCGCGCACGGTGGTGATCGGCAACATGCTCGGCCGCGCCCGCGAGGTCGATCTCGAAACCCAGGCGCGCGCCGCCAGATTGCGCCAGGACCTGGCCAATGACGGCCGCTGGCCCTACCGGAGCGAGGTGGTGTTCTGAGGATTGCGACTTGCCACAGCCTTGCCCCACCCGGCCGCCGCCGAAGCCGGCGATGATGCCGCCCCAATGTCCCTCGACACCGTCCTCACCTCGCTCTATGCCGGTTCGGGCATCGCCGCCGCGCTGCTGTACCTGCCCCAGATCCGCACCCTGGCGACGAGGGCAGAGGCGCGGCGCGCGATGTCGCTGGTCAGCTGGGGCGGCTGGTGGGCGACCAGTTGGGTCAGCATGTTCTACCTGCTGCTGGTCGTGCATGATCAGGCGATGATTCTCGTGTGTGCGGTCAACACCTTGTGCCAGGGGCTGGTGTTCGCCCTCGCCGTCGCCCAGCGCATCGCCGACCGGGGATGCCGCCTGCCCCTTTCGGCAACGACCGTTTGGCAACGTTCCGCCGCGCGGGTGGGCAACACCATTTATGGCTTCGTTCTCCCTCACGGACGAAGACCATGCCGGCGCCCGAAGCGAACCGTTCTGCCTGTTCCCCGCTGCATACCCTGATCGACGGCACCGCCGCCGCCTGCCCCGACCGGCCATGCCTCGACTTTCTCGGCCGCCGTACCAGCTACGCCGAGGTCGCCCGGCTGGTGGACGGCACCGCGCGCGGATTGCAGCGGCTGGGCCTCGGCAAGGGCGAGCGGGTCGGCCTGTGCCTGCCCAATTGCCCCCATTTCGTCATCGCCTTTTTCGCCGCGTTGAAGGCGGGTTGCACGGTGGTTCCGCTCGACCCGCTGAGCGCGGCGCCCGAACTGGCGCAGCAGATCGCCGATTCCGGCTGCCGAGTGGTTTTCACCCTCGACATCGCCCCCCTCCTCTCCAAGGTCGCCGGCACCGCGGCGCGGATCGTGGCCTGCCCGATGGCCGATTCGCTGCCGAAAGGCCAGGCCCTGGCCTACCGCTTCGCCCACCGCCACGACACCGTGCCGCTGCCGATCGACGAGGGGGTTCTGCGCTTCGCCGATCTGCGCGCCGATCGCGGCCGGCCCGCCGCGATGGCCATCGACGCCGCCGACCTGGCGGTGCTGCAATACACCGGCGGCACCACCGGCACCCCCAAGGCGGCGATGCTGACCCACGGCAACCTGGCCGCCAACGTCGCCCAGGTGCGGTCGTGCTTTCCCGAAATGGCGGCGGGAAACGAACGGGTGCTGGCGGTGCTGCCGCTGTCGCACGTCTTCGCCATGACGGTGGCGATGAACCTGGCGATGGCCTGCGGCGCCCTGCTGATCCTGATGCCGCGCTTCGACATGGGACAGTTGCTCCGCACCGTCGCCCGCCAACGGCCGACCCTGCTTCCCGCCGTGCCCACGCTGCTTCGCGCCATCGCTTCCGCCCCCGGCATCGACCGCCACGACCTGTCGTCGCTCAAGTTCTGCCTGTCCGGCGGCGCCCCGCTGCCGGCCGAGGTGCATACCGCCTTTGAGCGCCTGACCGGGTGCAAGGTGGTGGAGGGCTACGGCCTGACCGAGGCATCGCCGGTGGTGACCTGCAACCCGATCGCCGGCGGCCGGGCGGGGACCGTCGGCCTGCCGCTGCCCGGTACCGTCATCGAGATCCGCTCGCTCACCGATCCACGGCGGAATACACCGCCCGGCCAGGCCGGCGAGGTGTGCGTCGGCGGGCCCCAGGTGATGGCCGGCTACTGGAACAGGCCGGAAGAAACCGCCGAGGCCTTCGTCGACGGGCTGCTGCGGACCGGCGACGTCGGATTCGTCGGCGAGGACGGGCATCTCACCCTGATCGATCGCATCAAGGACGTCATCCTCTGCTCGGGCTACAGCGTCTATCCTCGCGCAATCGAGGATACCATCCACCGCCATCCGGCGGTGGCGGCCGCGACCGTCATCGGCATCCCCGACGCCTATCACGGCGAGGTCCCCAAGGCCTTCGTCCAGGTCAAGCACGGACATCAGCTGCAGGCGGAGACGCTGGCCGAATTCCTGCGCGGCAGGCTGTCGCCGGTCGAACTGCCCCGCCACATCGAATTCCGCACCGAGTTGCCCAAGACCGCGATCGGCAAGCTGTCGCGCCGCCACTTGCGGGGCGAGGAAACGGCGCGGCGCGCCGAAGGAGGCGGGTCATGAGCACCAGCGTGGTCGTCGCCGGCTTCGTCCGCTCGCCCTTCACCCCCGCCGGCAAGGGCCAGCTGGCAAGAATCCGCCCCGACGACGTCGCCGCCCAGGTGGTGGCGGCGCTGGTCGGGCGATGCGGCCTCGATCCGTGCGCGATCGAAGACCTGATCGTCGGCTGCGCCTTCCCCGAGGCCGAGCAGGGTTTGAACGTCGCCCGCACCATCGGGTTGCTCGCCGGACTGCCGGCGACGGCGGCGGCGGCCACCGTCAACCGCCTGTGCGGTTCATCGATGCAGGCGGTGCACATGGCGGCAGGCGCTGTCGCCATGGGCGCGGGCGACGCCATCATCTGCGCCGGGGTGGAATCGATGACGCGGGTGCCGATGCCGGGCTTCAACCCGCTGCCCCATCCCGGCTTGTCCCAATCGATGCCGGGCACCGCCATGGCGATGGGCGAAACCGCCGAATTGCTGGCGAAAACCTGTGGCGTCGGAAGGAAGGAACAGGATGGGTTCGCCGCCGCAAGCCACCGGCGGGCCGCCGCGGCCGTCGCCGCCGGCCGGTTCGCCGAGGAACTGGTAGCGATCCGCGACCGCGGCCGCCTGATCGACTGGGACGGCTGCATCCGCTCGGAAACCCGCGAAGCGACGCTGGCCGACCTGCCACCCGCCTTCGCCGCCGCCGGCAGCGTCACCGCCGGCAACACCTCGCCGCTGAGCGACGGCGCCGCGGCGCTGCTGGTGTGCAGCGAGGATTTCGCCGAACGGGCGGCGTTGAAGCCGCTGGCCCGGCTGCGCGCCGTCGCGGTGGCGGGCTGCGCCCCGGAGCTGATGGGCCTGGGTCCGATCGCCGCCACCCACAAGGCTTTGGCCCGCGCCGGCCTGCAGATGTCCGACATCGACGTGGTCGAATTGAACGAGGCCTTCGCCGTCCAGGCCATCGCCTGCATGCGTGAGCTGGGCATCGACCCCGATCGTGTGAACGTCGACGGCGGCGCCATCGCCCTCGGGCATCCGCTCGGAGCCACCGGAATTCGCATCGTCGGCAAGGCAGCCGCCATTCTCGCCCGCACCGGCGGGGAGTTCGCGCTTGCGACCCAGTGCATCGGCGGCGGCCAGGGCATCGCCACCATCCTGGAATCGCTGTGATGGGCGGGTCCATCGGCCGGGTCGCGGTCATCGGCGCCGGGACCATGGGGTCCGCCATCGCCGCCCATGTCGCCAATGCGGGGGTGCCGGCGCTGCTGCTCGACCTGGACGGGCGGGCGGCCGACGCCGTCGCCCGCATGCCGGCCGACCGACGGTCGCCCTTCGTCGACGCGGACGCGGCGCGGCTGGTCACCCCGGGCAGCGTCGAGGCCGATTTCGACCGGCTGGCCGAGTGCGACTGGATCATCGAGGCGGTGGTCGAGGACGCGGCGGTCAAACGGAGCCTTCTGCGCCGCGTCGATGCGGTGCGGCGGCCGGGTTCGGTGGTCTCCAGCAACACCTCGACCATTACGCTGGCGACGCTGATCGCGGGCATGCCGGACTCGTTCGCCGCTGACTTCCTGATCACCCACTTCTTCAATCCGCCGCGCCGGATGCGCCTGCTGGAAGTCGTTGCCGGCGAGCGAACCCGCAAAGACGCGGTCGAGCGCTTGCGCGCCTTCGCCGACGTGGCGTTGGGCAAGACGGTGGTGATGGCCAAGGATTCCCCCGGCTTCATCGCCAACCGGATCGGCATCATGTGGATCCAGACGGCGGTCAACCGCGCGGTCTCGCAAGGGCTCGATGTGGAGGAAGCGGATTACGTCCTCGGCCCGGCGGCAGGCTTCCCGAAAACCGGGATTTTCGGCCTGCTCGATCTGGTCGGACTCGAGGTCGCCGCCGCCATCGCCGCCGCGCTTGGCTGCGCCCTGCCGGCGGACGAGCCGCTGCAAGCGGAACTGGGGCGGGCGGCGGTGGTGACCCGCCTGCTCACGCACGGATACCGCGGCTTCTATCGCCGCGCCGGCGACCGCCGGGAAGCGATCGATCTGGCGGAATGCGCCTACCGCCCACTGCGGCGGCCGCGCCTGGACTGCCTGAACGCCGACGGCCTGCGGAACCTGCTCGCCCACCCCGACAGGGGCGGGCGCTACGCCTGGTCGGTGATGGCGCCGACATTGAGCTACGCCGCCGCCCTGATGCCGCAGCTTGCCGATGACGTCGCCGCGATCGATGCCGCCTTGCGGCTCGGCTACAACTGGCGCCTCGGGCCGTTCGAGATGATCGACCGCATCGGCCCGGCGTGGCTGGCGGGCGAATTGCGGCGCCATGGCATGGCGGTGCCGCCCCTGCTCGACGGCATGGGCGACCGCCGCTTCTACCCCATCGCCGAGCCCGCCCGGGCCGCCGGCGCGGCGATCCTGGGCGAGGCCAGGCGGCGCGCGCCGCCGCTCGCGGCGAATTCCGCCGCCAGCCTGTGGGATATCGGCGACCGCGTCGCCTGCCTCGAACTTCATGCCCGCAGGGACACCATCACCGCCGACACGCTGGCCCTGCTCGGCCAATCCATCGCCCTGGTGCCGACGAATGGGTTCAAGGCGATGGTCATCACCGGCGGAGGCGACAATTTCGCGGTGGGGGCGGATATCGGGATGGCGCTGTTCGCCGCCAATATCGGCCTGTGGGACGATGTCGAGGCGATGGTGGGGGCGGGCCAGCAGGCATTCGCCGCCCTGCGCGCCGCTCCCTTCCCGGTGGTCGGTGCCCCGAGCGGTCTGGCCCTGGGCGGCGGTTGCGAAATGCTGCTGCATTGCGCGGCGATACAGGCTCACATGGAAACCTATGTCGGCCTGGTGGAGACGGGACTCGGGCTGGTCCCCGCCTGGGGCGGCTGCAAGGAGATGCTGCGGCGGTGGGCGATTCGCCCCGATTTGCCGAAAGGTCCGATGCCGGCCGTCGCCAAGGCGTTCGAAATCATCGGGCGCGGCACCGTCGCCAAGTCCGCCGCCGAAGCCCGCAGCCTGGGCTTTCTCGCCCGATCCGACGGCATCACCATGAACCGCGACCGCGTGCTCGCGGATGCCAAGGCGCGGGCGCTGTCGATGGTGGACGGCTACGCCCCGCCGCCGGCGGCAGCGTTGCGGCTGCCCGGGCCGTCGGGGGCGACGGCGCTGACCCTCGCCGTGCGTTCGGCCAGGCTGCGGGGCGACATCGGCGACCACGACGCCTTGGTCGCGAGCCACCTTGCCGAAGTGCTGTCGGGGGGCGACAGCGACCCGGCCGAGGGAATCGGCGAAGCCCAATTGCTGTGCCTGGAACGGCGCGCGTTCATGGCGCTGATCCGCCATCCCGCCACGCTGTCCCGTATCGAACACATGCTGGAAACCCCGAAGCGGCTTTAGGAATCGATTATGCGCTACGCAGCCCCGCTCGCCGACATGCGCTTCGTCCTGCAAACCGTCATCGGCTTCGACCGAATCCGCGCGCTGCCGGGATGCGGGGACTTTGACGAAGACGCGGCGATGGCGGTGCTGGCGGGTGCCGGCGACCTGTGCAGCGGCGTGCTCGCCCCCCTCAACCCGACCGGCGACGCCGAGGGCTGCACCTTCGAACAGGGCAGGGTTCGCACCCCGGCCGGCTTCCCGGACGCCTATCGCCTGTTCCGCGACGGCGGCTGGACCGGCCTTGCCGCGGATGCCGCGGACGGCGGCCATGCGCTGCCCCGCTGCCTCGACGCCCCGATCACCGAGATGATCTGCGGCGCCAACCTGTCGTTCGGGATCATCCCCGGACTCAGCGCCGGCGCCTATCGCACCATCAAGGCGCACGCCGAACCACGGCTGGCGGCGGCCACCCTCCCCCACCTGGCGTCCGGCGCCTGGTCCGGAACCATGTGCCTGAGCGAACCCCATTGCGGCAGCGATCTCGGCCTGGTGCGGACCCGCGCCGCCCCCGCGGCGGACGGAGGCTGGCGCGTCAGCGGCAGCAAGATCTTCGTTTCCGGCGGCCAGCACGACCTCACCGACAACATCCTTCACCTCGTCCTCGCCCGGGCCCCCGGAGGTCCGGCCGGAAGCGGCGGCCTCAGCCTGCTGCTGGTGCCCCGGATCTGCTTCGACGGTACCGCCAATTCCGTCGCCTGCACCGGCATCGAGGACAAGATGGGGCTTCATGCCTCGCCCACCTGCACCTTGGCGTTCGAGGCGGCGCAAGGCTGGCTGGTGGGGGAATTGCACCACGGCATGCGCGCCATGTTCTCGATGATGAACGACGAACGCCTGTCGGTCGGCTTGCAGGGGCTGGGGCTGGCCGAGGCGGCGACCCAGTCCGCCTACGCGTGGGCGGGAAGCCGTCTTCAGGGACGGGCCGCAAAGGGCGCGCGCCGCCCCGATTTGCCCGCCGACCCGATCATCGTCCATGCCGACATTCGCCGCATGCTGCTGACCATGCGGGCCTATACCGAGGGGATGCGGGCGATGGCGGCCTGGATCGCCTGGCATGCCGACCTCCGCGACCGCACCGCCGACGCCGCCGCCCGGGACCTGGTGGACCTGATGACGCCGGTGGTGAAGGCCCTGTTCACCGACCTCGGGTTCGAGGTGGTCAATTTCGGCCTCCAGGTAATGGGCGGGCATGGCTATATTCGCGGCAACGGCATGGAGCAGATGGTCCGCGACGCCCGCATCGGGCAAATCTACGAGGGCACCAACGGCATCCAGGCCCTCGATCTGGTCGGCCGCAAGATTCCCGCCCATTGCGGCCGGCTGGCGCGGCGCTTCTTCCACCCGCTGCAGCAGGCGATCGACGCCATGGCGGCGGAACCGGCGATGGCCGCCTTCGCGCCGCCCCTGGCCCAGGCCCTCGCCCGCCTCCAGCGCGCCACCGCCTTCATCGCCCGCGCCGGCGAGGCCGATGCCGACGCGGCTGCAGCCGCCGCCTGCGACTACCTCCACCTGATGGGGCTGGTTGCGATGGGCTGGCTGTGGGCGCGCATGGTCGCCGGCGCCATGGCCGACGGTGTCGACATCGATTTCCGGGCCGCCAAGATCGCCGCGGCCCGCGTCTTCTTCACCCGCATTCTCCCTCGGACATCCGGGCTGACGGAGACCATTCTGGGCGGCGCAATAGCGGAATCGGCCATCTGAGTCTGTGACCAAAAAGTCACAGCGAGCACAGTTTTACATCACCGCTTCCTCCTATGAGCATTTTCTGAGCAAGCGGTCTTTGACATACCCGCCAGTCCCTCACCATAATCGCCGCCAACCAATCCGGGCGCGTGTGGCACGCGCCTCGCAAGAGTCTCGTACGGCCCGCCACGGCGAAGGCCGACGTCTAAAGGAGCTGCGGAAATGATGAGGAACAAGATGTCTATTGCCACCCGCCGCAAGGCGCTTCTGTGGTCCACAGCGGTCGCCGCGCTGTGCCTGACCGCCGCCATGCCGGCCATGGCCGACGAGCCCGCGCCGGAAGCTGCGGCGACCCCGCCGGTCGACTACAGCCTCATCAAGTACACCGCCCTGTTGGACGGCGGCGTCACCTGGTCGAACAGCACGTCCAATTCCGGCGGCAACACCGGCCAGCTGTTCACCGACAGGAACGGCGCCAAGCTGAATCAGGCGATGCTGACCGCCCAGAAGGACATGGATCCCAAGGCGGAAGGCTGGGAGTGGGGCTTCAAGGCCCAGGGCTTCTACGGCAGCGACGCCCGCTTCACCCACTTCCTCGGCGTCTTCGACCGCACGACCTCGGATCGCAACCAGTTCGACATCGTCGAAGCCAACGGCCAGGTCCACGTGCCTTACGTCACCGCCGGCGGCATCGACGTCAAGGCCGGCATGTACGCCACGCCGCTGGGCTCCGAGGTGATCCCGGCCAATGGCAATTACCTCTATTCGCACTCCTACATCTTCAATTATGGGCTGCCGTTCAAGCACACCGGCGTCTTGACGACCAGCCACGTCAACGACACCGTCGACATCTACATGGGTGTCGATTCCGGCGTGAACACCACGTTCGGCGACGGCAGCAACAACGGCCACGTCGTCCATGGCCTCGCCGGCATCGGCCTCAACGGACTCGCTGACGGCAAGCTGACCGTGCTGGCCCTGACCCATTTCGGGCCGGAGAATGCCGAAGCCAGGATCGACCAGACCAACGGCAATGTCCGGGCCGCCCACAAGAACCGTTTCTACGGGGATGTGACCGCCACCTACAAGGCGTCCGACACCTGGACGTTCGTGACCGAACTCGACTATGTCCGCGACGACCTCGGCGTCGCGATCAACAGCAACACCAATTTCGCCCCGGCGACGGCCTTCGGCCTTGCCCAATACGGCGTCTACACGGCGACGCCGTGGCTGTCGCTGATCGGACGCGGTGAAATCTTCTCGGACCGGCAGAACTTCTTCGTCGGCAGCTTCCCCGGCAACCGCGATTTCGTCAACTTCGAGCGCGGCAAGACCTGCGACTACACCGCGCTTGCCCCGACCTGCTCGCTGTCCGCGGCCTCAGCCCCGGTGACCTACGGCGAACTCACCCTCGGCGCCAACATCACCCACCCGGACCTGCCGGAATACCTGACGGGCGCAATGCTGCGGCCGGAATTCCGCTGGGACACCACCCTGAACGGCGTCAGGGCCTTCAACTTCGACAAGAACAGCGCGCCCCAGGGCAGCGGGCAGTTCTCCATCAGCATGGACCTGGTGGTCCCGCTGACCTACAGCCACTGAACCAATCCGCTTGAACCGGAACGGCCGTCCCCTCGGGACGGCCGTTTCTTTTTGACTAGGGCGATGAGCGCGGCGGAAAGGCTCGTTTTTACCGAACTTTTATGGAATTTCCTTGGGCGACATTCCCCAGAACCGCACCGCCCAGGCCGAGCCATCGCCCTCGATGCACCCGAGCGCCCCGGTCTTCAGTTGCAGCGGCCCGGTTGTCGATGCCTTCAGCGCCGCGGGAGCGAAGCGCAGGATGCCGTTGCTGCTGACCACCATTGGGCGGGCGCCGCCCTTGCCCGCCGCCAGTTCGCCAAGCAGGCCGGCGAGCGCCGATTCGATCTCCGCCCGGGTCGTCGCCCAGCCGGCTTCGGCAGGCCAGACGTCTTGCTTCTGCCACGCCTCGATGGCGGCCGTTCCGCCGGTGCGCAGGGCGATCTCCTCGGACGACAGGCCCTCCCACGCCCCGTAATCGATCTCGTTCAGCCTCGCATCGATTCGAGGCTCCGCCAGGCCGAGATCGGCACAGACGATTTCGGCGAAACCGCGAGTCCGCTTCAGGCTGGCGCAAACCACCGAGGTCGGCAGCAGCCCGAGCCGGGACAACGCCGCCGCCGCTTCGTGCGCCTGCTCCAGGCCGCGCTCGACCAGCGGCAGGTCCGAGCGGCGCCCCACCCACACCACCTTGTCGCCCGGCGCGAACGTGTTGCCGTGACGGGCGAAGACGATTTCGCTGGGCGCGCTCACGCCACCAACTCCCCTTCGCGGTCGATGATCGCCTCGATCGCGACGATGTCCTCGGGCGCGTCGACCGAGCCGTGGGTCCGCCCCTGGTAATCCACCAGCACCACCTTGATCGGGATGCCGTTCTCCAGGGCGCGCAATTGTTCCAGCTGCTCGGCGATTTCCAATGGGGTCTGGGCCAGGGTCGCCATCCGCTCCAGCGCGGCGATGGAATAGCCGTAGATGCCGATGTGGCGATGCACCGGCGGCGGCCGGGTCTCGTCCTTGATGCGCAGGTAGGGGATGATGCCCTTCGAGAAGTAAAGCGCCTTGCCGAACTTGTCCATGGTCACGGTGGTGCCGCTGGTCGGACTGCCCTTCTTGAGGTCGATCAGGCCGGCATAGGTTTCCCAGGTCAGACGCACCGCCGCAGTGACCATCTCCAGCTTGGGATCGGCGTGGAAGGCGTCGACCAGGCCCTGCACCACCCAGGGCGGCGTCAGCACCGCGTCGCCCTGCAGGTTGATCACGGCATCGGGGCGCTTGGGCAGCCGGCTCATCGCCTGCCACACCCGCTCGGTGCCGTTCTCGCAAGCGGGGTCGGTCATGATCGCCTCGGCACCGAAGCTGCGGGCGTGATCGGCGACCCTGTCGTCGTCGGTGGCGACGTAGACGGCGCTGGCCCCCTTGACGGCCCGCGCGATCGACCAGATCCGGCTCAGCAGGCTGCGGCCGCGGATCAGCGCCATCGGCTTGCCGGGCAGGCGGCGCGAGCCATAGCGGGCGGGAATGACGATGGCGATGTCCATGCTTGTTCTCCGTCTAGGCGAGCAGCCCCGGATAGGTGTCGGCCGGCGGATAGACCGCCTGCCATGACACCGTCTCGGCGCCGTCGCGGGTGCGTTCGAAGTTGAAGGTGCGGAGCAGCCACAGCCGCTCATAGGCGGCCAGGCGGCCCTCGTCGACCGGCCGCGGCGCCGCCGCCTCGTAGCCGCGGCGGAAGGCGGCATAGAGATCCGGCCGCGGCGCCAGCAGGCCTTTGGAGCCGACGGCGGTCCAGTATTTCATCTTGACCAGGTCGAGTTCGGCGCAATCGACCACCCAGTTGTCCCAGTCGATCAGCCGCAATCCGCCCCTCGGCTCGACCAGGATGTTGCCGCCGGTGTAGTCGTTGTGGACCAGGCACGGCACCCCCGGGGTGATCGCGTCGATGTCGAGGCGGGCGAGCGCCGCGCTTATCCCGGCCGGCAGCGCCGGAGCCGCCTCGGCCAGTTCCTTCGACCAGGCCGCCTGGAAGCGCTCGCGCCAATCCTGGGCGCGGCGGTCGATGGCGAAGATGTCCGGATAGAAGTGCTCGAAATCGAGGCCGTGCAGGCGCGCCAGGTCGGCGCCGGCCTTGGCGTAGAGGTCGGCGCCGGGGGTGTTCCACAGCGGCTGGCCCTCGACCCATTCGAAAATGAAGAAGGCGTAGGGCAGCACCGCCCGCGACCAGTCGTAATAGAGGATGGGGCGGACCCAGCGGTGATTGATGTGGCTGCCGGTGGGACGCCGCAGCAGGGCGTCGACGATCTGGCGCAGCCGGGCATCGCCCACCCGGCCGCTGCCGTAGGCGAGCAGCAGGACGGCGAACACCTCCTTGATGATGCCGGGCTCGTAGCGGAAGCGATGGGCGTTGAGCGCCACCCGCGCCCCCAGCGGCCGGCCGCCATAGGCGAACTTCAGCACCAGGTTGATGTTGCCGGACACCCGGTCGACCACCTCGATGCGGCCGTCGCCGCCGAGCAGGCCGGACAAAACGGGCGCCAGCGCCTGGGTGAACTGGGCCTCGTCGAAGACGAGAGGCTGTGCGCTCAACGGTGAAATCACTCCAGGCGCCCGGCGGCTTTGCCGCCAGACTCGTTGAACCGGGCGCCTGCGCGCCCGGGCGCAGTTTGCAGTTGGCCTCCTTCCCATAACGTACTATTCGTTCTGCCGTCAATGCGAGGCGATGCTTCATAAGGACGGGAACCATGCGGCTGGCGGGCAAGGTAGCGGTCATCACCGGCGCGAGCCGGGGCATCGGGCGGGAAATCGCCCTGGAATACGCGCGCCAGGGGGCAGCGGTGGCCGTCGGCTACGGCGAGAAGGCCGACCGCGCCGCCGAGGTGGTGACCGAGATCGAGAAGGCCGGCGGCAGGGCCCTGGCGGTGGCGCTGGACGTGCGCGACCGGGCCCAAATCAAGGCCGGATTCGCCAATGCGGCGGCGCATTTCGGCGGGATCGACATCCTGGTCAACAACGCCGGCATCAACAACCGCTGCTTCTTCCTGGAGACCACCGACGAGGAATGGGACGCCATCATGGCGGTCAACCTCAAGGGTCCCTTCGTCTGCTGCCAGGAGATCTTCCCCCATATGATCGCCCGGGGCGGCGGGCGGATCGTCAACATCAGCTCGGTCGCCGGCCAGTACCACGGCCCCAAGACCGTGCATTACGCGGTGTCCAAGGCGGGGCTGAACAGCCTGACCGCGGTGGTGGCGCGCTACGGCGCCGAGCACAACATCCTGGTCAACGCGGTGGCGCCGGGCATCATGTGGACCGAGCAGACCGCCGACGAGCTGGCGGGCCCCGACGGCGCCAAGATCGTCGCCATGACCCTGGTGAAGCGGGCCGGCCAATTGTCGGACGTCGCCTCTACCTGCGTCTTCCTCGCGTCGGACGAACAAAGCTACATCACCGGCCAGGTGATCAGCGTCGCCGGCGGTGCGGTGCTGTAATGGACGTCGCCGCCATCAAGGCGCGACTGGCCGCCGACACGCCCGTTTACGGCACCTGGTCGCACCTCGACCACACCACCGTGGTCGAGATCATCGGCGCCGCCGGTGTGGACTTCATCGTCTTCGATCTCGAGCACGGGCCGCACTCCTTTTCCGACCTGCCGAAGCTGTATGCGGCGGCCGAGCGCCACGGCCTGGTGCCGGTGACCCGGGTGCCGTCGGGCGGCAATTCCAACATCCTTCGCGTGCTCGATTCCGGCACCAAGGGGGTGATGGTGCCGCATGTGGAGAACACCGCCGCCTCCGCCGCCTACCTGACCCAAATGCGCTATGCCGCGGTGCCCGGTTCGCGCGGGGTGGCGACGCTGACCCGCTGCTCGATGTTCGACTACCGGAACGAGGCCACGCACCTTGAGCGCCAGAACGCCAACGTGCTGGCCATCCTGATGATCGAGGACCGCCAGGCGCTGGCCGATCTCGACGACATCTGCCGCCTGCCCGGCCTCGACGTGGTGTTCATCGGCAATTACGACCTTGCCCAGAACCTCGGGCTGGAACGCGATTCCGCCGAATTCATCGCGCTCTACCGCAACATGGTGCGGCGCATCCGCGGCCATGGACTGGCGGTGGGCGGCTATGCAGGCAGCGCCGCGGCGGTGCCGCCGCTGCTGGAGATGGGCCTGCGCTTCATCACGCTGTGCGTCGACGGCGCCATGCTGCGCCGGGCCTACGAGGAGATGCTGGCCGCCTTACCGGGACGGGAGTGACCATGGCCGCGCCCAAGGTTTCCGTCATTATCCGCACCTTCAACGAAGAGACCTGGATCGACCATTGCCTCAACATGGTGTTCCGCCAGGACCACCCGAACGTCGAGGTCATCGTCGTCGACAATTGCTCGACCGACCACACCCTGGAGATCCTCCGGCGCTATCCCGTCGCCCAGATGGTGACCATCGACAAGTACCTGCCCGGCCTGTCGCTGAACATGGGCATCCGCGCCTCGACCGGTTCGCTGATCGCCTGCCTGTCGGCCCATTGCATCCCCCAGCGCACCGACTGGCTGTCCACCCTGGTCAAGGGCTTCGACGACCCGGCCATCGCCGGCGTGTACGGCCGCCAGCTGCCGCTGGCGTTCTCGCGCGAGCACGACAAGCGCGACCTGCTGACCACCTTCGGCCTCGACCGCCGGATCCAGGTCAAGGACTACTATTTCCACAACGCCAACTCGATGCTGCGCCGCGACGTATGGGACGCCTTCCCGTTCGACGAGACGGTGACCAACATCGAGGACCGGCTATGGGGCAAGCAGGTGATCGGCGCCGGCTGGCGCCTGATGTACGAGCCCGAGGCCGCCGTCTACCATCACCACGGCATCAACCAGGGCGGCGACGCGACCCGCGCCGCGGGAGTCTCCAGCATCCTCGACCTGCTGGAGAAGGACCTGATCGCCGACCTGCCGGAAATGCTGCGGCCCGAGAACAGCAACGTGGTGGTGATCGCCCCGGTGCTGGGCGAGCCGCGCGAACTCCAGGGCAGCGACCTGTTCGCCGAACTGATGCGCCAGGTCGGGCTGTCGGCCACCATCCGCAAGGTCTACGCCCTGGCCGAGAGCGACCAGGTCAAGACAGCCGCCGAGCGCTTCGGCGCCGGCTTCATCCGCCGGCCGCCCAATCTGACCGCGCGCGACCTGCCGCTGGGCGAGGTGCTGCGCTTCGCCCTCGCCCAGATCGAGGCCGCCGGCGACTATCCCCAGACCATCCTCTACGCCAATTACCTGTCGCCGTTCCGCCCGGCGGGGCTGTTCGATTCGCTGGTGACCGAACTGCACTACAAGGGCCTCGACACCGTGTTCCCCGGCTATGTCGACTACAACGACCACTGGACCTGCCCCCATGCCGGCCAATTCGAGCGGGTGACCGAGTCCTTGCGCCCGGCCGCCGACCGGCCGCGTCTGTACCGCTCGCTCTACAGCCTGGGAGTGGCGACGCGGGCCTCGGTAGTGCGCAAGGGCGCCCTGGTCGGCGACAAGGTCGGCATCCTGCCGCTGTCCGACCATCTCTACACGCTCCGCTGCACCGACCAACGCCCCGAGCCGCACGAGGTGGATCTCGACGAGACCACCCTGATCGGCTGGACCGCCCGCCTGTTCCTCAAGGAGTTCCGGCCGTGATCGTGGTTCCCGTCCCCCGCCTGCACGCGCTGCTGACCGAGGCCTTCCGCGGGTACGGCGCCTCGCCCGAGGAGGCCGACGAGGTGGTCGGCCAGCTGATGGAGGCCAGCCTTACCGGCCATGATTCCCACGGCGCGCTGCGGGCGCCCTGGTACATGGACAAGATCGACGCCAAGGAGCTGATCCCCGGGGCCAAGGTCGACATCCTCAACGAGACATCGACCACCGCCATCGTCGACGGAAATTGGGGCTTCGGCCAACCGGTGTCGCGCACCGCCATGCGCCTGGCCATCGCCAAGGCGAAGCAGCACGGCATGGCCTGCGTCACCGTCCGCAACGCCAACCACATGGGCCGGGTCGGCTACTACACCTCGATGGCGGCGGCCGAGGGCATGGTCGGCCTGGGCTGCGTCAACCTCAACGGCGCGTCCCCCTGCGTCGCCGCCCATGGCGGAATCGACCGCCGGCTGGCGACCAATCCCTTCTCCATCTGCTTCCCCACCGACCGCGAGCCGGCCTTCCTGATGGACATGACCACCAGCGTGGTCGCCGAAGGCAAGCTGCAGGTCCGCCGCAACCTCGGCAAGCCGGCCGAGGAAGGCTGGATCATCGACCACGACGGCCGCCCGACCACCGATCCGTGGGACTTCTACAACGACCCCGAGGGTTCGCTGCTGACCTTCGGCGGCCCGGTGGCCTACAAGGGCTACGCCCTGTCGATGGCGGTGGAGGGCCTGGCGGGCGGCCTGTCCGGCAGCCCGTGCTCGAACCCGGCTGCCGACCGCCACGGCAACGCCTGCTGGTACACGGCGCTCAGGATCGACGCCTTCGTGCCGCTGGACGAATTCAAGCGCAACGTCGGCGCCATGATCGATCACATGAAATCGTCGCGCAAAGCCGAGGGCGTGGCCGAAATCCTCTATCCCGGCGAGCCCGAGCACCGCTCGCGCCAGCGCCGCATCGACGAAGGCATCCCGATCGACGACCACACCTGGGACTGGCTGAAACGCAAATGCGCCCAGGTGGGCGTGGCGGTGGAGTGACCCTGGCAAGAAGGGGAAACCGCAGAGATATCTATAAAATTATCGTATGCCCTGTATTGGTGCTCTTCGAATTGCATTGACAGAGCACATTTATCCCACAGGAGCCCGAAGGTGCCGGTTGTCATGGTCCCTCCGAGACGTCAGACTCTGGCGGCTTCCGTGATGATGGAGCGTACTTGGCTGCAAGATAAGCGATCAGTCCCGCCACTAGGCTGGCAAGGGGGCCTTTGTGCACGACGTAGGAAAGAATTGGGCCGACGATAAGGTCTGAGAAAAAAATATAGTGGAGATGAGACAAAACAACTACATAGTATTCAGCAAGAATCCAGAGGGTGCCAGCTGGCAGGCAGGCGCTGATTAACGCCATGCATCCGGCGGAACGGCAGCGGCGCACGACCAAAGCGCCAATGACCAACATGCCAAATGAGCCGAGTAGGTACCAAAGGTATTCCCCGGCGTTCGGCTGCCGGATGACGCCGCTGAACGGATAGACCGCGATGGCAGCCACCGCGGCGAGCGAACCTACGGTGTGGGCGAGCACCAGGATGGCAATTTTTCTTAGTCCTGTCATGACTCCCCCGAGGCGCGCACGCCGATGATGGTTGCACGCCTCGGGTAATCAATCAATGACGGGCGTGACCGGTGATGGTGTACGCAGCGGCCATCACGGATACCATGACGGATCCGGATTGTCGGAAGACGGCGACAAAATCGGATCGTCAGGGGACTGTGGCTGCTGTGGCGGCTGCAACCGCCGCATCTCGCCATCCATCATTGACGGCGTCGTCGTATTGCCAAGGCCCTGAAACGGTCCAATTCCCCTCAGTACATCACCGACGTTTACGGCACACCAGCCCGGATCTATGGCTCCCTTCCCGTCGATGTTCGATCGAATCTTGTCTGCGTCGTCGGCGCTGACGGGAAAGTGATACACGTTGACATCGGGTCCGTCCGTCCGTCGCTGGTGGTCGACATAGCTCCCGAGGTCGGCGTCCTTGCCATAGAACGCGTCACCGCCCCAAGGCCTGGGATTGTACGGATCGTTCTTGCGATAATCTCCGGCGGGGTCGAAGAGGACGGAGTCCTTCCCTGGCTGCTCGACCATGACGCCCGTGTGCATGCCGGTGACCGGCAAGTTGTTGTTGACCATGACGTGGACGGTCGCGTTGTCGGGTGCCTCCTAAGTACTGTCATTGGCCGGATCGCGCCGGGCCCAATCGCCGGTCATGTTGGGGATGGCGTTGGCGGGGCCGACAGGCCCGACGGGGCTATTGAGTGGTGTGGGATAGAAAAGGTCGAGCAACTCCTGAAAGGTACGGGCCATCGCAGCCTCCCTCATCTTCTGGGTGGTGTTGGAGAGCAGCCACGATCGGCATAGGGGGCGGTCGTGATGACCGCTCCCCTGCCACACCACCCGGCATGCGGGTCCGCACCGGGCGGTTCGAGGGATTGAGGTCAGGCGAGTCTGGGCATTCCGATCCGGTCAGCCCATTTGATCGTGAGGACAGCGTTGAGGAGCATCCCGCTGTTGCGCCACCAGCGGCGGGAGTTTCCCGCCACCCGTTGGGCCACGTCGGGCTTGGCCCCCATGGCCGTCAATTCCCGGAAGATGGTCCTGCCGCGCTTCCACTGTTTGATCTGGACGGCCCGCAGGCGGTGGCGCATCCACTCGTCCAGCTCTCGCCAGACCCTGGGAGTTTGCGCCAGCCTGAAATAGGCTTTCCACCCCAGCACGAAGGAACGCAGCCGTTCCGTCACCGCCGTCAAGGCTCGCCCCGCCACGCGGGGCGTCAATTCGCGGATGCGGTCCTTGAATGCCTTGACCGCCTTGTCGGCGACCCGTCGTTTGACCACGCCCCCCGGCGCCACCCAGAAGGCGTAGCCGAGGAATTTGCGGCCGAAGACGGAGGCGACGGCGCTTTTGGTCTCGTTCACCGTCAGGTGAAGTCGGCCGTAGAGCCGCCGCAGCAGGGTCATCACCCGTTCGCCCGCCCGCCTGGACCGCACATAGATGTTGCAGTCGTCGGCATAGCGGCAGAAGGCATGGCCCCGCCGTTCAAGTTCCTTGTCCACCTCGTCCAGCAGCAGGTTGGCCAGCAGCGGCGACAGCGGCCCGCCCTGCGGCGTGCCCCTGCTCCGCTTGATGGTCGCATCCCCATCGGCGATGTCGGCATTCAGATAGGCCCGGACCAAGCGGATGATGCCGGGGTCCGGGATTTTCTGGCGCAGACGGGCGATCAGGATGTCGTGGTCAACCCGGTCGAAGAACTTTTCCAGGTCCACGTCCACCACGACCCGCCGCCCGGACTGCACGAACGATTGCGCCGCAAGAACGGCGTCGTGCGCGCTTCGGCCCGGACGGAAGCCGTAGCTATGCTGACTGAAGGTGGGATCAAGGATCGGCTGGAGGACTTGCAGGAGCGCCTGTTGGATCAGGCGGTCCAGCACCGTGGGGATGCCAAGCTCGCGCTCGCCGCCCCCCGGCTTCGGGATCATCACGCGACGCACCGGCTGCGGCCGGTACGTCCCCTTCAGCAGGCTGTCGCGGATGACGGGCCAGGCGGTTCGCAGCATCTTGGCCGTCTGGTCGATATCCAGTCCGTCCACGCCTGCCGCGCCCTTGTTGGCCCGTACTCGCTTCAATGCCCGCAGGAGGTTCTCTCGCGCCAGGACCGCCGCAAGCAGTCCCGGCCCTGTGTCGTTCGGAACTCGTGGCGGGAACTTGGCTTCGTCAAGACCGGAGCCCTGGCGGGCTTCACCCGCCGCCCTCTCCGATCTCCCGGTCGTTTCCGGCATCTGACGCATGGCCTTGCTCATCCACGGGGGAACTTCACTCTCTCTCGTTCGGTCCTTCGCCTGCGGTCCCCCGCCGACTACTACGACCTCTGCTGACTTCCCGCTCCGGCTCGACGCCGTCACCCTTTCAGGCATAAGGCGGGATCTCCCCAGGTAAGAACGCACTCCTTCACTGCACGACCGCCGGATCTACGCCGCTTCCCCTTGGTCACGAGAACTTCGCGGAACCGTGCCCGCTCGTCCTGGTCGGCGACGCCTCATATCCGGTTCTTGTCCATCAGCCCGCAGCTTCGATCCGCGCTTCCTCCCCACGGTCGGTCGCCCTTCCGCAGTTGCGCTTCACTTCGCTCGCTGTGACCAGCTTACGGTGGGACTTCCACCCACAAGAATGCGCCCATGCTGGGCGCACACGAAAAGCGCCCGGAGGTTTCCCTCCGGGCGCTCGTATGGCTGTGCGGCGAGTCAAATCACACCTTGCCGCGCGCGTCAAATTAATTTTTCTGCCATTGCGAGACACGCCCCCGCTGTTGGCCCCGCCGCCCTCGGCTGCTATAGTCCGTCGGGGGCGGAAACTATCCGAGAGTTGGCACTGTGTCCGGGCTGAAGCTGCTACTGGTCGAGGACGACCCAGGCGACGCGCGGCTGGTCCGCTACGCCATCTCTTCGGTGGCGGTGTCGCCGCCGGTCGAGATCGTCTGGACCACCCGGTTGGCCGAGGCCAGGGAACGTCTGGCCGAGTCTGATTTCGACGTCTGCCTGCTCGATCTTTCGCTGCCCGACGCCTTCGGCTTGGCGGCGCTGAAGGAATTGCGCGACGCCGCGCCCGATCTGCCGGTGGTCATCCTCACCGGCCTCGACGACGACGCCACCGCGCTGTCGATCCTGCGCCAGGGCGCCCAGGACTACCTGCTCAAGGGGCGGGTGGACGGTGCCGCGATCATGCGCTCGATCCGCTACGCCCGCGAGCGCCACAGCCTGGAAAACGAATTGCGGCAAAGCCGCGAGCGGTTCGAGAACCTGGCCCACTCGGCCTCGGACTGGTTCTGGGAGACCGATGCCGACGACCGCTTCACCTGGTTCTCCGAGCGCCTGCGCGAGGCCACCGGCCTCGACCCCGGCAACCTGATTGGCAAACGGCGGCAGGACCTCATCCGCCAGGCCGATCCCGACGAACTGGCGCGGTTCGTCGACGACCTCGCCCAGCGCCGGCCGTTCCGCGACTTCCAGTTCGCGGTGCCGCTGCAGGACCGCCAGTTGCTGCACATCCGGGCCAGCGGCGTTCCGGTGTTCGACCGCCGCGGCGAGTTCACCGGCTACCGCGGCACCGCCACCGACATCACCCGACTCAAGGCGGCGGAAACGGAGCTGAAGGAAAGCCGGCTGGCCGCCGAGCGCGCCAGCCAGGCCAAGTCGGCGTTCCTGGCCAACATGAGCCACGAATTGCGCACGCCGTTGAACGCCATCCTCGGCTTCGCCGAGATCATGGTGCACGAGCTGATGGGGCCGCTGCTGCCCAAGTACCACGAATATTCCCGCGACATCCTGCTCTCCGGCTCGCATCTGCTCGAGGTGATCAACGACATCCTCGACGTCTCCAAGGTCGAGGCCGGCAAGTGGAAGCTGCGGCCCGAGCCGCTCGACCTCGGCCAGGCGATCGACGACTGCCTGCTGCTGGTCGAGACCCAGGCCAACGAGGGCGGCATCACCGTCAACAAGCGGCTCGGCCCGGATCTGCCGCCGCTGACCGCCGATCGCCGCTCGGTCAAGCAGTGCCTGCTCAACCTTTTGTCCAATGCGGTGAAGTTCACCCCGGTCGGCGGCACCGTCACCGTGGTGGCGACGCGCGACGACGACGGCGCCGTCATCGTCTCGATCACCGACACCGGCATCGGCATCCCCGAGGACGACCTGCCCCGGCTGCTCCACCCGTTCGAACAGGTCGACAGCGCCTATTCCCGCCGCCTGGCCGGCACCGGCCTGGGCCTGGCGCTGACCAAGTCGCTGATCGAGATGCATGGCGGTTGCCTGTCGATCGCCTCCGAGGTCGGCCGCGGCACCCAGGTCGACCTCCGCTTCCCGCGGGAAGTGGCTGCTGGTTAGGCCAGCCGGTCCGGCCGCAGCCGGTGGCGGGAATCGGTGATCCTGAGGACACCGCCGACCACCGCCGCGGCGGCGCCGAAGCCGGTGCCGCCGGCGATCAGGAACATGATCAGGATCTGGTATTTGACCGCCTCGACCGGCGCGACCCCGCCCAGGATCTGCCCGGTCATCATCCCCGGCAGCGACACCAGGCCGGTGGCGGACATGGCGTTGACGATCGGCATCATCGCGGCCCGCAGCGCCTTGCGCGCCACCGGCAGCATCGCCTGCCAGCGATCGGCGCCCAGCGCCAGCCGGGCCTCGACCGCCGGGCGGGACTGGGCGACGTCGCCGGTCAGGGTATCCAGCCCCAGGCTGATCCCAGTCATGGTGTTGCCCAGCACCATGCCCAGCAGCGGAATGGCATAGCGCGGGTCATACCACGGATCGGGGCGCAATTGGGTGGTCAGGGCGAACACGGTGACGATGCCCGCCGCCAGCAGCATTGCCGCGGTGCCCAGCCCATAGCCCCACCAGCCGGCCAGCTTGCGGTGCTGGCGCGCCACCGCTTCACGCCCGGCGAACAGCACCATCGCCAGGGCCGCCGCCGCCGTCGTCCACGGCGACATCTGCGCGAACAGGGCTTCGAGCACCAGGCCGACCAGCAGCAGCTGAACCACCATGCGGGCCGCCGCCACCAGCAGGCGGCGTTCCATCCCCAGCGCCAGGACCATCGACAGGGCGCCGTTGACGGCGACCAGCAAGGCCGCCAAGGCCAGGTCGGCGAGATCGAGCCGGATGTAAGTCATGGCGGCGCCTCGCGCACCCGCCCGGCGGCGATCTCCAGCCGGCGTGCCGCCACCCGGGCGGCCTGGGCGGTGTCATGGGTGACCCACAGCAGTGCGGCGCCGGCGGCGCGGCGTTCCGCCAGCACGCCCTCGACCGCCGCGCGGGCAGCGTCGTCCAACGCCGACGTCGGTTCATCGAGGAGGAAGACCCTGGGCCGGCCGACCATCGCCCGCACCAGGGCGAGGCGCTGGCGCTCGCCGGTGGACAGCCGGGCTACGGCCGCCGCGCCGATCGAGGCGGGAAGCAGCAGCCGCTCGGCCAGAGGCGCCGCCGCCGCCCAATCGGGGACATGGTCGGCCACCCGCTCGGCCCACCAGCCCGGTTCGGCGGCGAGGTAGCACACCTGGCGGCGCCAGGCGGGCGCCGGCATCGCCTCGCGGTCGATGCCGTCGAGGGAGACCTTGCCGGTGGCGGGATCGAGATCGGCGATGGCGCGCAGCAGCAGAGTCTTGCCCGACCCCGACGGACCGCACAGGGCCACCGCCTCGCCCGCATCGATACGGAAATTTACCGGCTCGAGGCCGGGACGGCAGAGATTATCGATAAGCAACACGCGCCACGGCGCTCCGGCCGGCCTTCAGGCCACGGCGTTGACGGTGTTTCCGCGGTTGATCGAAGCGCCGTAATCCGGCACCGCCACGGCGCTATAGGCGACGAGGCTGGCCGCGCGCGCGCCCGCATCGCCGGCGATGGTGCTGGCGGTGGTGACCGGACCGGACTGGCTGGCCGAAGCGCGCTCCAGCGTCTGCTGTGGCTGGCCGCGGGCCTGGACGTCCGCCTGGACGCTGACGATTTGGCTGCGCGCGTCCTCAATGCCGCTGGGCGAGCCCAGATTGAGGGGGCCGATGCCGGCCGCGGGCGCGGCGGCGGCCTGGGTGGATGCGGTGACCGCTTCGCTCTGACGGGTTTCCGCCGGCTTGGCGGAAGGCTGATCGTTGGCGTCCGGCGCCGAGCGATCGGCATCGGCGGCCTGGGCGGGCGCGGCCGGCCTGGGCGGAGGCGCCCCCTGCACGCTCGGCTGCGGCGCGGCGCTGGGCGGGCCGGCAACGCCGGGGGTGCTCGCCGGGCCAATCGCAGCCAAGGCGTTTGTGGACAGCGTCACCGCGTCGGCAGGCGCGAAACTACCGCCGCCGGCCGGCGGGGATGGCGGGGACGACGCACCGCTCTCGGCCCGATTGGCGGCGCCGCCACTGAACGGGAGGCGCGGGGTTACGTCGACATTCTGCGACAGGGCGGCGATGGTCATGGCCTTCCCACTCTTTCTTCAACGACTCATGGTCGCACGCCGGGGGGAAGAAGTAAACAAATTCCTAATCTACGGCCCGATCTTTTTTCAACGGTTCGGCGTGATTGCCGCCCCATTGACTGCGGCCCCCGGATGCCCTAGTTCATATGGGAACAAAAACGGATCACGCATGAAGGCGGCGGCGGTTTCCCTCGATTCCCTGCGTGCCCGCGTCCGGGCGATGGAACGGCTGAGCCCCGCCCCGTCCGAACCGCTGGCGCTGCCGGTGGGCAGCCTGACGCTCGCCTGCCTGCACCAGATCGTCGCCGTCGACGCCACCGCCACCGGCTTCGCCGCCTTCATCGCCGGCCGCCTGGCCGAACGGCTGGAACGGCCGGTGATGTGGCTGCCGATCGGGGGCGACCTGCATCCGCCGGGGCTGGCGGCGTGGGGGCTGGCGCCGGGGCGGCTGATGATGACCATGGCCGGCGACCGCGACCGGCTGTGGGCGATGGAGGAGGCGCTGCGCTGCCCCGACCTGGCCTGCGTGGTGGCCGAGATCGGCGCTCTCGACCTGACCGCCGGCCGCCGGCTTCAGTTGGCCGCCGAGGCCGGCGGGGTCACCGGCCTGGCACTGCATCCCGCCGCCGCCGCCGCCGCGATCGCCAATGCCGGCACCACCCGCTGGCGGGTCGCCGCGGCGCCGGAGGACCGCTGGCGATTGACGCTGGAACGCTGCCGCGGCGGCTTGCCGGGGGAGTGGGAGATCACCCCGCCCCGGCTCGGGGAAGGCGGGACCTATTCCGCCGCCACCTGCAAACGGAAGGCGATGTCGTCGGCCATGCGGACGGCCGAAGCCCCGGAATTGTAGCGGGCCAGCAATTCGCGTTCGGAAATCCCAAGAGCGTCGAGACCGACCCCCAACCGGCCGTCGACCATGGCGTTGACGTCGCCTCTCCAGAAGGTGTAGCCGGTATCGAACAACGGAAACGGAGCCATTACCAACCTCACATGACTTAACGCGATGTAACGTCGAATAATATCGAGACGACGTTACCGCGATGTTAAAGCTATTCCGGCGGTATGCCGACGGTCAGCATTAAATAGTCCCATGCGAATTCAGTCGCGCCATGCTGCACAGCAACAAGAACCGGCGATATTCATGCCTCGCTCATCCGGGCGCGAATGCGCCGGCGGACCGGCCTCGGAGGAGCGAGAACGAAAGCGGGGTATTGCCCCCTGATTTTCACTCGCCTATATTGGAACAAATCATGGACACAAGCCGATGAAGCGCATCGTCTCCCTATGGCTGCCGCTGTTCGCCACCGACCGGCGCAGCCGGCCGGGCAAGCCGCTGTCGGCCTGGCGCCACGCCCCCCTGGCGACGCTCACCCGCATCCAGGGCGGCGTGCGCATCGCCGGCGCCAACGCCGCCGCCGAGGCGGCCGGGGTGGTGCCGGGGCTGCCGGCGGCCGATGCGACGGCGCTGTGCCCGGGATTGAAGACGGCGCCGGCCGCCCCCGCCGCCGATGCCCGGGCGCTGGCGGCGCTGGCCGAATGGTGCCGGCGCTGGAGCCCGTGGACGGCGCCCGAGGGCGACCGGGGCATCTGGATCGACGCCACCGGCTGCGCCCACCTGTTCGGCGGCGAACAGGCGCTGCTCGACGACGTCGCCGGCCGGATCGCGGGACTGGGTTTCGCCGTCCGCGCCGGGCTGGCCGACACCCCCGGCGCCGCCTGGGCGGTGGCCCGCTTCGGCGAGGGCGCGACCGGCCTGCTGCCCGAGGGCTCGGCCCGCCAGTTGCTGGCCGGCTACCCGGTGGCGGCGCTGCGCCTGCCGCCGGATGTGGTGGCGACGCTGGCCCGCCTCGGCCTGCGCCGCATCGCCGACCTGACGGCGCTGCCGCGGGCGCCGCTGGCCGCCCGGTTCGGCGCCGTGGTGGGATTGCGCCTGGACCAGTTGCTCGGCCGGGTGCCCGAGCCGCTGTCGCCGCTGGAATGGAGCGAACCGCTGTTCGCCCGCCTGGCCTTCGCCGAGCCCATCGGCCGCAGCGAAGACGTGGCGGCGGCCATCCACCGGCTGCTCGCCGACCTGGAGCCGATGATGGAACGGCGCGGCGTCGGCGCGCGCCGGCTGACGCTGCGCCTGTTCCGGGTCGACGGCGTCGCGCTGGCCCGCGACGTCGGCACCAGCGCCCCGGTGCGCGCCCCCGGCCATCTCGCCCGGCTGTTCGCCGAAAGCCTGGATTCCCTCGATGCCGGCTTCGGGATCGAGTCCATGACCATGATGGTCACATCAGCCGATCCCCTGGATTTCCGCCAGGAGGACATCGAGAGCCGGCCCACCGGCGACGCCCTTCCCCTGCTGGTGGACCGCCTCGCCCGCCGCCTGGGGCCGGCGGCGGTGTTCCGCGTCGCCCCCGCCCCCACCCATTGCCCCGAGCGCCTGTGCGCCAAGGCGGCGCCGCTATCGGCGGCGGCCGGCGCCTGGCCGGACCGCCGCCGCCCGGTGCGCCTGCCCCCCCATCCCCGCCCGGCGCGGGTGGACGAGGCCGACGGCGTGCCGGTGCGGCTGGGAAACCGCGCCCTCGTCGGCGCCGAGGGCCCCGAGCGCATCGCCGCGGAATGGTGGCACGGCGCCGCGCCGCCCTCACCGCAAGCCCACCGCGACTACTGGCGGGCCGAGGACGAGCGCGGCCGCCGCTGGTGGCTGTTCAAGGACGGCGCCGCCGGAACCTGGTTCGTGCAGGGGGAATTCGGGTGAGTGCTGGCAAAATGCTGGCACACGGATTATGCTGGCAAAATGCCGGCATCGAGGAGGACACCATGGGCAACCTGACCATTCGCAACCTCGACGACGAGGTGGTGGAGAAACTCAAGGCACGGGCGAAACTGAACCAGCGGTCGTTGGAGGCCGAACTCAGGCAGATCGCCACCGAAGCGGTGCAGCCTTCCCGCCAAGCCAATCTACGGGAAATCGCCGATCGCATCGCCGCGATGACCTTGCCGACGCCCCAGACCGACAGCGGCGTTCTCCAGGCCGAGGGCCGTGACGAGTGATGACGCCCATCATCGCCGATGCCAGCGTCGCCGCGAAATGGTTCGTGCAGGAAGACCATCGCGAGGATGCCGCGCGCCTGCTCGATCGGCCATTGCCGTTGGCTGCTCCCGATTTCGTCCTGACGGAATTGGCCAACATCATCTGGAAGAAGTGCATCAAGGGCGAAATTACTCGCGACCATGCCGCGTTATCGTCCCAGACGGCAGCCCTTGCTTTTCAAAACATCATTTCCGCGACCGGCCTACTGTCGCACGCCCTTGAAATCGGCCTGGAACTCCATCACCCGATCTACGACTGCATTTACCTTGCCTGTGCCGCCGACCTCGGGGGATTCGTGGTCACCGCCGATCGCCGCTTTCACGCCAAGACCAGGGGCACCCGTTTCAAGTTGCTCGTGCGATACGTCACCGATGTGGAGCGGGTGATTGCGTTTTCGCACCTTGCCGTCAGCCTCGGCACGGTGATGGAAATCGGCGAATTGGCCGGCCTGTCCAGGGCGACCCACGACGCTGTCTACAAGGAACTGAAAAAGGGGCTGAAAGCGGTTACGCCTTTGCCATCTGATCCCATGGAATTCCCCTCGCCCAATCATGAACGCCTGCGAAAAGCTCTCGCCGAACTTTCCGCCGAAGAGCATTCGGACCTATTGGCCCTGGCCCGATTCGGCGATGCGTCGCCCGGCGAATATAACGATTGGGGCCAATGCCGGGCGCAGGAAAACAGCCAGGATATGGAGCCCTACTTCCTAAGCAACATGCACTTCAACCTCCCCCTCGGAATTGAACGGTTCCTGACCGGCCCGCCATGAATGGCTACGCCGAACTCCAGGTCACCACCAACTACTCCTTCCTGCGCGGCGCCTCGCACCCCGACGAGGTGATGGTGGCCGCCGCCGCCTTGGGCCTGGCCGCCGTCGCCGTCACCGACCGCAACAGCGTCGCCGGGGTCGTGCGCGCCCACGTCGCCGCCAAGGAATCCGGCATCCGCCTCATTCCCGGCGCCCGGCTGGATTTCCGCGACGGCCATCCCTCGGTGCTGTGCCTGCCCACCGACCGCGCCGCCTGGGGCCGGCTCACCCGTCTGCTCAGCCTGGGCCTGCGCCGCGCCCCCAAGGGCGAATGCTGGCTCGACGGCCCCGACCTGCTCGCCCATGCCGACGGCCAGATCCTCGTCGTCCTCGGCGACGACGCGGCGGCGCTGGCGGCTTTGGCCGCCGCCCGCCCGGGCGACGTCTTCCTCGCCGCCCACCACCACCTGGGCGGCGACGACGAGGCCCGCATCGAGCGCCTGGCCGCCCTGGCCGAGCGCACCGGCGCGCCCTTGGTGGCCACCAACGACGTCCACATGCATGCGCGCGACCGCCGCCCCTTGCAGGACGTGCTTGCCTGCATCCGGGCGGGCGTCACCGTCGAATCCGCCGCCGCCAGCCTGTTCGCCAATGCCGAACGCTGCCTGAAGCCGCCGGCGGAAATCGCCCGCCTGTTCCGGCGCTGGCCGCAGGCGGTGGCGCGGAGTGTGGAAATCGCCGGGCGCTGTGGTTTTTCCCTCGACGAATTGCGCTACGAATACGCCGTCGACCCGGTGCCGGACGGCGAGACGCCGCAATCGCTGCTGGAGCGGCGGACATGGCAGGGCGCCGCCGGCCGCTGGCCCGAGGGCATCCCCCAGCCGGTGCGAACCCAGATCGCCCATGAATTCGCCCTGATCGGCCAGCTCGGCTACGCCCCCTATTTCCTCACCGTCGACGACATCGTCCGCTTCGCCCGCTCGCGCGGGATCCTCTGCCAGGGCCGCGGATCCGCCGCCAATTCGGCGGTGTGCTATTGCCTGGGGATCACCGCGGTTGACCCGTCGCGCGCCGATCTGCTGTTCGAGCGCTTCATCTCGGCCGAGCGGGGCGAGCCGCCCGACATCGACGTCGACTTCGAGCACGAGCGCCGCGAGGAGGTGATCCAGTACATCTACGCCAAGTACGGCCGCCACCGCGCCGCCCTGGCAGCCACCGTGATCACCTGGCGCACCCGCTCGGCCATCCGCGACGTCGGCAAGGCGCTGGGCCTGTCCGAGGACGCGGTGGCGGCGCTGGCCAAGACGGTGTGGGGCAGCTCGAAGGACGGCCTGCGGGAATCCCAGGTGCGCGAGGCCGGCCTCGACCCCGCCGATGCCCGCCTGACCCTGGCCCTCGACCTGGCCGAGCGGCTGAAGGGCTTCCCCCGCCACCTGTCGCAGCACGTCGGCGGCTTCGTCATGACCCAGGGCCGCCTCGACGAGGTGGTGCCGGTGGCCAACGCCCGCATGGCCGAGCGCACCGTCATCGAGTGGGACAAGGACGATCTCGACGCGCTCGGCATCCTCAAGGTCGACGTGCTGGCGCTGGGCATGCTGACCTGCATCCGCAAGGCCTTCGACCTGCTGCGCGCCCACTGGGGGATCGAAATCGACCTCGCCACCGTGCCGGCCGAGGACCCGGCCGTCTACGACATGCTGTGCAAGGGCGATTCGGTCGGCGTGTTCCAGGTGGAGAGCCGCGCCCAGATGGCGATGCTGCCCAAGCTGCAGCCGCGCGGCTTCTACGACCTGGTGATCGAGGTGGCGATCGTGCGGCCCGGCCCGATCCAGGGCGACATGGTGCACCCCTATCTGCGCCGCCGCGCCGGCCGCGAGAAGGTGACCTACCCTTCGGCGGCGCTGCGCCAGGTGCTGGGCAAGACCCTGGGGGTGCCGCTGTTCCAGGAGCAGGCGATGCGCATCGCCATCGAGGCCGCCGGCTTCACCCCCGCCGAGGCCGATGCCCTGCGGCGCGCCATGGCAACCTTCCGCCGCGCCGGCAAGGTGGCGGAATTCAAGGACAAGTTTCTCGGCGGCATGGCGGCCAACGGCTATGATTCCGCCTTCGCCGCCGCCTGCTTCCGCCAGATCGAGGGCTTCGGCGAATACGGCTTCCCGGAAAGTCACGCCGCCTCGTTCGCGCTGCTGGTCTACGTCTCGGCCTGGCTCAAGTGCCGCTACCCCGCCGCCTTCGCCTGCGCCCTGCTGAATTCCCAGCCGATGGGGTTCTACGCCCCCGCCCAGATCGTCCGCGACGCCCGCAACCACGGAATCCAGGTGCGCGGCGTCGACGTCGACGCCAGCGATTGGGACTGCACCCTGGAATCCTCCGGTAAAGGGTTCGCCGTCCGCCTCGGCCTGCGCCAGGTCGCCGGCCTGGGCGAGGCCGAGGCGCGGCGCCTGGTCGAACGCCGCGGCGGCGGCTATCCGGATCCACGCGCCCTGTGGCGGCGGGCGGAGCTTCCGGTCAGGGCGCTGGAGGCCTTGGCTGCCGCCGATGCGTTCATCGCCATGGGCCTGGCCCGGCGCGAGGCGCTGTGGGCAGTCAAGGCCCTGGGCGACAAGCCGCTGCCGCTGTTCGACGGCCCCGGCCGCGAGGAAGAGGTCTTGCTGCCCAAGCCGCAGGAGGGCGAGCAGGTGATCGAGGACTACGCCGCCCTCAAACTCAGCCTGCGCCGCCACCCCTTGGCCCTGCTGCGCGACGACCTGCGGCGCGAGGGCCACCTGGCCGCCGCCACCCTGGCCACCACGGCGGACGGCGCCAAGGTCAAGGTCGCCGGCCTGGCGGTGACCCGCCAGCGCCCCGGTTCGGCCAAGGGGGTGGTGTTCATCACCCTCGAGGACGAGACCGGGACGATCAACCTGGTGGTCCTGCCGCCGGTGTTCGAGGCCTTCCGCAAGGTGGTGCTGCGTTCCGGCCTGATCGGAATCGAGGGCCGCCTTCAGCGCGACGGCATGGTCATCCACGTGCTGGCCGAGCGCCTGGCCGATCTTTCCCCCCGCCTCGCCCGCCTGCTGCCCGACGCGCCGAGCCTGGACACGCGCTCGCGGGATTTCCGTTGAGCGGCAGGCAAGATTCCTCCTTCTTATTTGAAGTTGCATTGTCTACCATGCCACGAACATGGAATGCGACGGAGGGGCGGGCGATGACCGGAGCTGACACCGAGCGTTCGAACCTGGAAAAGATCGCCGACGATGCGGGGCAGCTCAGCGTCGGCCTGTCCGAAGTGATCGACGTGGTCGAGGAGCTGACCGGGCATGTCGCCCGCCAGGGCGAGGACTTCAACGACCTCAAGCAATCGGCCGGCGCGGTCGCCGAGCTGTCCAGCCACATCGCCAGCACCGCCGATCTGGCTCGCCACGTCATCGGCGAGGCGCGCACCACCGTCGAAAGCTCGCAGGAGCAGGTGCGCTCCTCGCTTGGCGAGATCCGCGAACTGGCGGCCACCGTCACCGGCATGGAGGCCCAGCTCTCCGGCCTGCGCGAGGCGCTGGCGCGCGTCGCCCGGGTGGCCAAGGAGATCAACTCGATCGCCGGCCAGACCAACATGCTGGCGCTGAACGCCACCATCGAAGCGGCGCGCGCCGGCGACGCCGGCAAGGGCTTCGCCGTGGTGGCGGGCGAGGTCAAGGCGCTGTCGCGCAAGACTGCCGAGGCAACCGCCGAGATCGATGCCACCCTGAAGGCGCTTAACCAGCAGGCGCAGAAATTGATCGACGACAGCACCGAGGGCGCGGCCAGGGCGGCTTCGGTGGCAAGCAGCACCGATTCCATCGCGTCGGTGATGGAAACCGTCTCCTCGGCGATGTACGAGGTCGACGTCCAGGCCCGGGGCATCAGCGACGACGCCACCGCCATCGACCAGGGCGTCGGCTCCATCGACGGGCGGCTCGCCGACATGTCGGCCGGGGTGCTCCAGACCAGCACCAGGCTGGAGACCGCCGGCAAGCGCATCCTCCATGTCCGCGACCTCGGCGAAAGCCTGATCGGCACCACCGCCGAACTGGGGATCGAAACCGTCGACAGCCCCTACATCCGCGCCGCCCAGGAGGTCGGGGCCAAGGTGATCGCGGCGTTCGAGGCCGGCCTCGCCAAAGGGGAGATTACCCAGGCCGACCTTTTCGACGAGAATTACGTCCAGGTTCCCGGCAGCAACCCGGCCCAGTACACCACCCGCTTCACCGCCTTCTGCGACCGGGTGTTGCCGCCGATCCAGGATCCGGTGGCGGCGTCCCTGAAAAACTGCGCCGCGCTGTGCTCGGTCGACCGCAACGGCTACATGCCGACCCACCAGCCGCAATATTCCAAGCCTCAGGGCTCGGACCCGGTGTGGAACGCCGCCAACAGCCGCAACCGCATCAAGTTCAGCGACCGCACCGCCATGGCCTCGTCGCAAAACCGCAAGCCGATCCTGCTGCAGACCTTCAACCGCAAAATGGGCGACCGCACGGTGACGATGAAGGACGCCAGCGTCCCGGTCGTCGTCTCCGGCCGCCACTGGGGCACCCTGCGGGTGGTGTTCGCGACCTGAGAAAAGCCCTCGCCCGCCCCGCGGGAGAGCCGCCGCTTCCGAGCGGATTAACGCGCCCCCGTCTCCACCGGCGCGTCATCGCGGTTGCCCCATTCGGCCCACGAGCCGTCATAGACCGCGACTTCGTCGTGACCGATCAGGTGCAGCGCCAACGCCAGCACGCAGGCGGTGACGCCCGAGCCGCACGCGGCGATCACCGGCTGCCCCTTCGCCACCCCCGCCTGGGCGAAGCGGGCGCGGATGTCGTCGGCCGCGACCATGCAGCCGGCGGAATCGATCAGGTCGGTGAACGGCAGGTTGACGCTGCCGGGGATGTGGCCGACATGCCGGGACGGCCGCGGCTCGGGCACGGCGCCGGAGAAGCGGGCGGCGGCGCGGGCGTCGACCACCAGTTCGCGGCCCGAGGCCAAGTTGGCAGCCACCTCGTCGAAGCCGCGCGCCAGCAGATGGGTGACGCGCGGAACGAAATGGCGGTCGCGCGGCATCGGCGGCAGGTCCTCGATGCGACGATCCTCGCTCAGCCATTTGGGGAACCCGCCATTCAGCACCGCCACGTCGCGGTGGCCGAAATAACGGAACATCCACCACGCCCGCGCCGCCGCGCTGCCCAGATGGTTGCCGTCGTAGACGACGATGCGGTTGCCGTTGCCCAGCCCCAGCCGGCGCACCTTGCTGGCGAACTTGGCCGGCGACGGCAGCATGTGGGGCAGATCGGTGGCGGAATCGGCGATGTCGTCGACGTCGAAGAACACCGCACCGGGGATGTGCCGGTCCTCGTATTCGCGCCGCGCGTCGCGCTTCTGCGCCGGCAGGAAGAAGGTGGCGTCGACCACCCGCACATCGGGGGCGCTGAGATGGGCGTCGAGCCAGTCGGTGCTGACGAGAGCGTCGGGATTGACGTACGCCACGGCATTGACCTTGCTGTTGGGGGACCTTGCCGCTCACTCCAGCCAGCCGGGAACGGGCAGATTGCGCTCCCTCAGGAAGGCCGGGTTGAACAGCTTGCTCTGATAGCGGGTACCATAATCCGCCAGCACTGTCACCACCGTATGGCCGGGACCCAGCCGGCGCGCCACCTTGATCGCCGCCATCACGTTGATGCCGGACGAGCCGCCGACCACCAGGCCCTCCTCGCGGATCAAAGCGAAGATGACCGGAAGCGCTTCGTCGTCAGTGACTTGCACCTGGTCGTCGATGGGGGCGCCGTCGAGGTTGCGGGTCACCCGGCCCTGGCCTATGCCTTCGGTGATGGAGGTTCCCTCGGCCTTCAGTTCGCCGCGCGCATACCAATTGTACAGCGCCGAGCCCATCGGGTCGGCCAGCACGATCCGCACGGCGGGATTGCGCTCCTTCAGGGCCATGCCCACCCCCGCCAGGGTGCCTCCGGTGCCCACCGCGCAGGTGAAGGCGTCGACCCGGCCGCCGGTCTGGGTCCAGATCTCGGCGCCGGTGGTGCGGTAATGGCCCAGGCGGTTGGCGACGTTGTCGAACTGGTTGGCCCACACCGCGCCCAGTTCCACAGCCAGGCGCTCGGAATAGCGCACGTAATTGCCCGGATCGGCATAGGGCACCGCCGGCACCAGGCGCAGATCGGCGCCGACCAGGCGCAGCATGTCCTTCTTTTCCTGGCTCTGGGTTTCCGGCATGACGATGACGGTGCGGTAGCCGAGGGCGTTGCCGACCAAGGCCAGACCGATGCCGGTGTTGCCGGCGGTGCCCTCGACGATCGTGCCGCCCGGTTTCAGCAGGCCGCGCGCTTCGGCATCCTCGACGATGGCCAAGGCCGCGCGGTCCTTGACCGAGCCGCCGGGATTGAGGAATTCCGCCTTGGCCAGGATGTCGCAGCCGGTGATTTCGGACGCCCGCCGCAGCCGGATCAGGGGCGTGTTGCCGATGGTGGCAAGGAAGCCGTCGCGAATATCCGTCATCGTGTATGTCTTTTCCTTATGAACCACACAATCACATGAGATTAGCCGCCGGCCGACGGCACTTCAAGCCCATCCTGTTGTGTACATTAGGCGAGCGGCTGGACATTCGCCGAAACGGGCGCAATGCTCGGCGCGTCAAGTCCGCGAGGGGCCCGCCCATGTTGAAGAACCTGCCTGCCGTCGTTTTCGGCCTCAGCCTGGTCGCCATCGTCGTCAACACCTCGGCGTGGCAATCGGCCGGGGTCTATATCGGCGCCGTCATCGTCGGCACCCTCGCCGCTGCGGTTCTCTACTGGCAGGAGCGCAAGGCGCGGCCGCCGTCCGACATCGGCACCGTGGCCCAGTGGACCAGTCGGCGCAACGAGCTTGAACGCACGCTGGCGGACGCCCGGGCGGCGGGAGCCGAGGACCGCATCGCCTACCTCGAACCCAGGCTGCGGGAAGCCTCGGCGATGCTGCGCAAACTGGGCGGATGAACGAAACCTATCCCTACCCCCCCAGATAGGCCTCCAGCACCGCCGGGTCGTTGGCGATTTCGGCGGCCGGGCCGGACAGGCGGATGCGTCCCGCCTCCAGCACATAGGCATGGTCGGCGATCTCCAGCGCCAACTGGGCATTCTGCTCGACCAGCAGGATGGTGCGACGCTGTTCCTTCCAGGCGGCGATGACGGCGAAGACCTGGTCGACCAGCAGCGGCGACAACCCCATCGACGGTTCGTCCAGCAGCAGCAGCCTGGGCCCGGCGACCAGGGCGCGGGCCATCGCCAGCATCTGCTGCTCGCCCCCCGACAGCAGGCCGGCGGTCTGGCCGATGCGCTCGCCCAGGCGGGGGAACAGCGCCACCGCCTGGTCGATGCGGCGGCGGCGCTCGGCCTCGGCCAGCAGATAGCCGCCCAGGGCGAGGTTTTCGGCGACGGTCATCGCGGCGAAGATCTGGCGGCCCTCGGGCACATGGGCCATGCCGAGCCGGGCGATGCGGTGCGCCGCCATGCCGCCGATGTCGCGGCCGTCGAAGCGGATGCTGCCGGCCCTCGGATTCATCAGCCCCGACAGGCCGCGCAACGTCGTGGTCTTGCCCGAGCCGTTGGCGCCGATCAGGCAGGCGACCGTCCCCTCGCGGACGTCGATGTCGATGCCCTTGACCGCGGCGATCTTTCCGTAAGCCAGCTCCAGACTGCGGACGGCGAGCATCACATCGCCTCCTGCAGCAGCCGACGGGCGACACGCGGGCCGAGATAGGCTTCGACCACCTCCGGGTCGGCGCGGATGGCGTCGGGCGCGCCCTCGGCGATCTTCTTGCCGAAATTGAGCACGGTCAGGCGATCCGACAGGCGCATGACGAAACTCATGTCGTGCTCGACCAGCAGGATGGTCAGGCCGCGCCCCTTCAGCACCTGCAGCAATTCGCCCAGCGCCGCGGTCTCGGTGGGGTTCATCCCGGCGGCCGGTTCGTCCAGCAGCAGCAGCGCCGGCTCGGCCGCCAGCGCCCGGGCGATCTCCAGGCGCCGCTGGTCGCCGTAGGCGAGGTCGGCGGCGGGACGGCGGGCGTGATCGGCGATGCCCACCATTTCGAGCAGGGCGCCGGCCTTGTCCTGCGCCGCCCTTTCCTCGGCGCGGGCGGCGGGAAGACGCAGCACCGTCCACGGCCAGGCCTCTCCCAGGCGCGGATGCATGCCGGTCAGCACGTTCTCCAGCACCGTCATCTCGCCGAACACCCGGAGGTTCTGGAAGGTGCGGCCCATCCCCAGGGCGGCGCAGCGATGGGCGGACAGCCGGGTGATGTCGATTCCCTGGAAATGGATGCTGCCGCCCGACACCGCCAACAGCCCGGACACCACGTTGAACAGGGTGGTCTTGCCGGCGCCGTTGGGACCGATCAGGGCGTGCACGGTATGGGGCGCCACCCGGAACGACACGTCGTCGACCGCCACCAGGCCCGAGAAGCTGCGCGTCAGCCGGTCGACCGCCAGCATCGCCGTCAACCCGTCCGCCGGGCGCGGAAGCCCAGCACGCCCTTGGGCAGGAAGATCACCACCAGCACGATGATCAGGCCGTTGAACACCATGCGGAAATCGTGCAGCGGCCGCAGCACCTCGGGCAGCAGGGTGAGCACGAAGGCGCCCACCACCGGTCCGACGGGGGTGGCGACGCCGCCGAGAATGGCGTAGGACAGGATGCTCACCGCCGTCTCGAAGCCGTATTCGCCGGGGCTGATGAACGAGGTGAAATGGGCGTTCAAGGCGCCGGCCAGCCCCGCCAGCCCCGCCGAAACCACCAGCGCCGTCATTTTATAGGCGGTGACGTCGATGCCCATCACCCGGGCGGCGTCCTCGTCCTCGCGGATGGCCTCGCAAGCCCGGCCGATCTTCGAGCGCGTCGCCAGCACGAACCCCACCAGCAATACCGCCAGCAATCCGAAGATGGTCGAGCCGCCGGTGCGCCGCGGAATGCCCGACAGCCCGAGCGCGCCGCCGACCCAGTCGGTGTTGATGTAGAGCACGCGCAGCACCTCCCCCAGGCCGATGGTGGCGATGGCCAGATGCACCCCCGACAGCCGCAGCGTCGGCCCGCCGACCACCAGGGCGGCCAGTGCCGGGACGGCCGCGGCGGCAACCAGCACCAGCGGGAACGGCAGCCCGAGCTTCAGCGTCAGCAGGCTGCCGGCATAGGCGCCGATACCCATGAACGCCGCCTGCCCCAGCGACAGCTGGCCCAACTGCAGCACCGAGAACATCGACAGCGCCAGGATGGCGTTGGTGCCCAGGCTGTAGAACAGGCTCTGATAGGCCCACAGCAGGTCGTCCATCACGCCCTCCGGCCCGAGGCGCGGGCGAACAGCCCGGAAGGCCGCAGCCACAGCGCCAGGATGAGGGCGGAGAACGCCACCGCCTCCTTGAGGTTGGACGACACGTAGCCCGCGGTCATCACCTCGAGAAAGCCCAGCCCCAGCCCGGCCACCAAGGCGCCGCGGATGTCGCCCAGCCCGCCGATGATGATGACGGCGAAGCCGCGCAGCATCATCGGCTCGCCCATATAGGGATGGACGGCGTTGAAATTAAGGCCGATCAGGATGCCCGCGGCGCCGGCCAGCGCCGCCGAGACGAACGACACCAGGGTGACCACCCGGGTCACGTCGACGCCCATCAGCGCGGCGGTGTCCGGGCGCTCGGCGATGGCGCGGATGGCGGCGCCCAGGCGGGTGCGTTCGATCACCAGGAACAGCGCCGCCACCAGCACCAGCGCGGTGGCGACGATCACCACCTGCAACGGCGCCACCACCAGCGGCCCCAGGCGCATCGGCTCCTGGCCGAGCAGGCTGACCGGAAAGCGCCGCACCTCGGCGCCGAAGGCCATCTGCATCAGGCTGTTCATCAGCAGGACGCCGCCCAGGGTGACGATCAGCGACGACAGTTCCGGGGCATGGGCGCGGCGCAGCGGGGTGAGCACCAGGGAATCGCACACCACCGCCGCCAGCCCGGCGACGACCACCCCCAGCGCGGCAGCCGGCCACAGCCCGAGCCCCAGGCCCTGCACCGCCACCAGCGCGCCGAAGGCCCCGGCGGCGAAGTAGAAGCCGTAGAGCAGGTTGATCACCTTGAGCACCCCGAAGGTCAGCGTGAAACCCAGCGCGAACAGCGCATAGACCGAGCCGAGGACGAGGGCGTTGAAGATCTGCTGGAGAAGCATGGATGCCTGGCGATTCCGACCGCGGTTCCCCCCTGCGGGGCGCCCACTATACATTTGCCGGCGGTGCGGGCAGAAGCGGGAACTTGTGCCGGAATGCCGGAGGTGGGTAACCCGATTCCGGAGCGTCTGTCGCCCGCCTTTCATCGCGTTGTCCGCGGCACCACAGTCCGGCTAATTCGGGCGGCGGGTCGCGCTATCGTCCCCATATGGGGACTTCACCCGATAGGGCACAAGTCAACCGGTAGTTACCCTCGTGCAGGAGCCAATCTCCTGGGGGGTCACAGATGACGCTTGCCTGGAAGGATGCCTACCGTTTCGGGCACGATGAAATCGACGCCGCAAGAAGATCGGTGTTTTCCGCGGCCTTCAAGTTGGCGGCGCACCAGAACGTCGTCGCCGCCCGCGCGGCAATCGTCCAGATCAAGCAATACTCGGCGAGCATGTTTGCCAGAGAAGAACGCATCATGCAATCCATGCAGTACAAGGCGCGGGATCTCCACGCCGGCCACCATCATGTCCTGACCAAGCACATGAACCACCTGATTCTGTCCGGTCTTGAATCATCGAACGCCAAGGCGGAGCGGGACTTCATCGTCAAGGTGGCCTCGGTCATGGAGATGTGGATCTTCAATCATTTCATGAGGGAAGACCCCAAGGTCAGGCAGTTGCTGACCACCTCCCACCGGGCCCTGGCGCTGTTGGGATGACGCGCCGTCCTATTGCAGCAGGACGAATTTTCCCCCCTTGATCACCGTCACCACCACCCCCTCGGTCGAGGCCGGGCTGCGGTCGGGAGTGAAGCGGAACGGACCCAGCAAGCCGTTGTGGTCGGTCACGGCCAGGGCGTCGCGGACCTTCCTCGAATCGGCCGCGCCGGCACGGTCGAGGGCGGCGGCCAGGATGTACAGGGTATCGTAGGCCTGGGCGGCGAACTGGTCCGGATCCTGGCCGGTCTTCTGGTGGAACGCCGCGACGAACGCCTTGTTGACGGCGCCCTCCTTGCCGACGAACCACGGGCTGCCGACCACCACGCCGTCGGCGGCCGCGCCGGCGATCTCCGCCACCTTGGGCGAGTTGAAGCCGTTGCCGCCGATGATCGGCTGGGTCAGGCCGAGCTGGCGGGCCTGCAGCACCAGGCCGCCGCCGGCCTCGGCCAGGGCCGAGACCACCAGGGCGTCGACGCCCAGGCCCTTGACCTTGGTGAGCTGGGCCGAGAAGTCGGTATCCTTGACCGAGAACGCCTCGATGGCGGCGATGTCGACGCCCATCTTGTCGAGGTTTTCCTTGAACACGTCGAAGCCCGACTTGGTGAAGGCGTCGTCGTTGGAATAGAGCACCGCCACCCGCTTGAAGCCGAACCTGGCCTGCGCCTTCTTCAGCGTCGCCGGCAGCACATCGGATTCGGGCAGGCTGGTGCGGAAGACGAACTCGCCGATTTCGGTGATGCCCTTGGCGGTGTTGGAGGTGCCGATGATCGGCACGCCCCGCTCGTTGGCGACGGGACCGGCGGCGAACATCTCGTTGGACAGCGTCGGGCCGAGCAGGGCGATGGCGTGGTCGCGGGCGATCAGCTTCCTGACCGCATTCATCGCCTGCTCCTTCTGGCTGGCCGAGTCCTCGAACACCAGTTCGATGGGGCGGCCCTTGAGCACGCCCCCCTTGGCGTTGATCTCGGCGGCGGCGAGTTCGAAGCCGGCGCGGATCATGGTGCCGTACTTGGCGGCGGGGCCGCTCAGGCATTCGACGGCGCCGACCATGACGGAATCCGCCGCCACCGCCGGACCGGCGGCAAGCAGCGCGGCTGCCAGAAACAACGTCTTGTTCATCGAGACCCCTCCCACCTGGACGAGGGCGCCAGGGTAACCGAACGGCTGCCAAAGACAAAGGGCGTTGGATCTACAGACACTCTTTCCCTAACATCCCATGACGAGTTGTATATTGTTTGTTTGCGCGCAAAACCTGTGGGACGACGACGAAAATTTGCCGCCCGGAATACATCCTTTTCGGATACCATATGCACGGTAGGGGGCCGCTTGTCTCGTTGGGAGTCGACAATGAAACTCACTGGTCTTCGACTGGACGCAAGGCTTGGAATCAGGGAAATCGACAACGACCATGCCGCGCTGTCGCGGATGATCGCCGAAATCGGCAAACTCCTGCACAATCAGAACTATTTCGATGACATCCGGGATAAGGCGGTGCGCCTGTTCCGCTTCGCCGACGAGCATTTTACGCGCGAAGACACCATGATGGACGCCCTCCCTTACACGAAATACGCGGGGCACATCGACACCCACAAGAAACTGCATATGAGTTTCCTCAGCCAGATCGCCGGCATGTCGAACTGCGCCCCCAACTCGCGCGACGTGGTGTTGAAATATACGCAGATACTCTCCGACATCCTGGACGAGATGGTGTCGACCGACAGGGACATGGTTAACATCCTGATCGCCGAGGGAGTCCTGCAGACGAGCCATTGATGGTTGACGCCGTCCTCGCCATCGACCAGGGCACCACCAGCACGCGGGCGATCGTGTTCGACGTGGACGGGCGTGTCCTGGCCAAGGCGCAGCGCGAACTGAGCCAGCATTTTCCGGCCGACGGCTGGGTCGAGCACGACCCCGAGGAAATCTGGACCGCCGCCCTCGACGTGGCGCGCCGGGCGCTGGCGGCCACCGAGGCGCGGGTCGCCGCCATCGGCATCACCAACCAGCGCGAGACCACCATCCTGTGGGACCGCGCCACCGGTTCGCCCATCCACAACGCCATCGTCTGGCAGGACCGCCGCACCGCGCCGCTGTGCCGGCGGCTGATCGATTCCGGGCACGAAGCGCTGGTCACCGCCCGCACCGGCCTGCTGCTCGACCCCTATTTTTCCGCCAGCAAGATCGCCTGGCTGCTCGACACCGTTCCCGGCGCGCGCGAAAGGGCCGAGCGCGGCGAACTGGCCTTCGGCACCGTCGATTGCTTCCTGTTGTGGCGCTTCACCGGCGGGACGGTGCATGCCACCGACGCCACCAACGCCGCCCGCACCCTGCTCTACGATATCCACGCCCAGCGCTGGGACCCGGATCTGCTGGACCTGTTCGCGGTGCCGGCGGCGCTGCTGCCCGCGGTCAAGGACAATGCCGCCGATTTCGGCACCACCGCCCCCGGATTGCTGCCGACACGCCTGCCCATCGGCGGCATGGCCGGCGACCAGCAGGCGGCGACGGTGGGACAGGCCTGCTTCGCGCCCGGCATGGTGAAAAGCACCTACGGCACCGGCTGCTTCATGCTGCTCAACACCGGGGCTGCGCCGGTGGCGTCGCGGCATCGCCTGCTCACCACCCTGGCGTGGCGGCTGGAGGGGCGGCCGACCTATGCGCTCGAAGGCAGCATCTTCGTCGCCGGCGCGGCGGTGCAATGGCTGCGCGACGGCCTCCGGCTGATCGAATCCGCCGGCGAGACCGAAGCCTTGGCCGCCGGCCTGGGCAGCACCGGCGGGGTCTACCTGGTGCCGGCCTTCACCGGCCTGGGGGCGCCGTGGTGGGACCCGGACGCCCGCGGCGCCATCCTCGGCCTGACCCGGGCCACCGGCATCGCCGAGATCGTCCGTGCCGCGCTCGAGGCCGTGTGCTACCAAACCGCCGACCTGCTGGCGGCGATGGAGGCCGATTCAGGCGCCCCCATCGGCGCGCTGCGGGTCGACGGCGGCATGGCCGCCAATTCCTGGCTGATGCGGTTCCTCGCCGACCTGCTGGGCGTGCCGGTCGAGCGCCCGCTGGTGACCGAGACCACCGCGCTGGGCGCCGCCTTCCTCGCCGGCCTACAGGTCGGGCTGTTCGATTCCCTCGACACCCTCGCCGCCAACTGGAGCCCCGACGCCCGCTTCGACCCCACCCTGGCACCCGAACGCCGGGCGGCGCTGATGGCGGGGTGGCGCCGGGCGCTCGACCGGGTCAGGGGATGACCGCGCCACGCAGGTGTCGACGCGCCCCGAGCGGCCGGCTACACTGAACCGTTCAGTTCAGGAAATGGGCATGGCCGCGACCGAAGGCGACGCACCGAAGAACATCCGCGAGACGCGCCGGCGGCGGCTGAAGCTGTTGGCGATCGCTTTGCTGATCGCCGCGGTGATCGGCGGCGGCTGGTGGCTGGCCACGCGCAATTCCGAGACCACCGACGACGCCTTCGTCGACGGCGACGTGGTGCAGATCAGTCCGCAGGTGGGCGGCCGGGTGGCGGCGGTGCGTTTCTCCGACAACCAGTCGGTCGAGGCCGGCGACCTGCTGGTCGAGATCGACCCGCGCGACTACCAGGCGGCCCAGGACGCGGCGGCGGCGGCGGTGGACGCCGCCAAGGCGCGCAAGGCGGCGGCCCAGGCGATGCTGGAGCTGACCCGGGTGACGTCGGGCGCCGATTTCACCAAGGCCGAGGGCGCCCTCAAGGGGGCCCAGGACCAGGCCGGCCAGGCCCGTGCCGCCGCCGACGCGGCGCATTCCGACGCCACCCGCGCCGCCAGCGACGCCACCCGCTACCGCGAATTGTTCCAGGGCGGCAACGCCTCGCGCCAGCGGCTGGAACAGGCCGAGGCCGACGCCCACGCGACCGCCGCCCGCGTCCACGCCGCCGAGCGCGCCATCGCCGCCGCCGACGCCCAGGTGGCGCAGGCGGTTGCGCAGGTGCGCTCCGCCGGCACCGCCGCGCAGCTGGTGGCGGAAAAGGAGGCGCAATTGGCCCTGGCCGCGGCCCAGGCCGAACAGGCCGAGGCGGATCTCGCCACCGCCCGGCTCAACCTGTCCTATACCAGGGTCACCGCCCCCCAGGCCGGGCGCGTCGCCAGGAAGGCGGTGGCGGCGGGCGATTCGGTGCAGAAGGGGCAGGTCCTGACCCGACTGGTGGCCGGCCCGCCCTGGGTGGTGGCCAATTTCAAGGAAAACCAGCTTCGCCGGATGCGCCCCGGCCAGCCGGCCACCGTCACCATCGACGCCTATCCGGGCGTCGCGCTTGCCGGCCGGGTCGACAGCGTCCAGCCCGGCACCGGGTCGCGCTTCAGCCTGCTGCCGGCCGAGAACGCCACCGGCAACTTCGTCAAGGTGGTGCAGCGGGTTCCGGTCAAGATCGTCCTCGACCACCCCGAGCAGGCGCCGCTGCTGGCGCTGGGGATGTCGGCGGTGCCGACGGTCGACGTCGGCGCCGCGCCGGGGCCGGCCAGGTGAACGGCAATCCGTGGCTGATCGCCCCGCTGGTGGCGGTGGCGGCATTCATGGAGGTGCTCGACATCTCCATCGCCAACGTCTCGCTCCAGCACATCGCCGGCGACCTGTCCGCCGGCCAGGACGAGTCGACCTGGATCCTGACCTCGTATTTGGTGACCAACGCCATCATCCTGCCGGTCAGCGGCTGGCTGTCGACGGTGATGGGGCGCAAGCGCTTCTTCATGGCCTGCATCGGCGGCTTCTCGGTCAGTTCGCTGCTGTGCGGCCTGGCGCCGAACCTGATGCTGCTGATCGTGTTCCGGGCGATCCAGGGCCTGACCGGCGGCGGCTTGCAGCCGGTGGCCCAGGCCATCCTCACCGACGCCTTCCCGCCGGCCAAGCGCGGCATGGCCTTCGCCCTCTACGGCATGAGCGTCGTCTTCGCCCCGGCGATCGGGCCGACCCTGGGCGGCTGGATAACCGATTCCGCCAGCTGGCGCTGGGTGTTCCTGATCAACGTGCCCGTCGGCCTGATCCTGCTGCCGCTGATCGGCGCGATGGTCCACGACCCGGCGCATGCGGTCGCCGAGCGGCTGGAGCGCTGGCGCCGGGGCATCCGCATCGACTATATCGGCTTCGCCCTGCTGGTCCTGGGCATCGGCTGCCTGCAGGTGATGCTGGACAAGGGCGAGGAAAAGGATTGGTTCGGCTCGTCGCTGGTGCTGGGCATGGGCATCACCTCGCTGGTGGCGCTGATCGCCTTCGTCATCTGGGAGCTGGGCCAGGACGACCCCATCGTCGACTTGCGCCTGCTCGGCGACCGCAATTTCGGCACCGCCAACATCCTGATGTTCATGCTGGGGGTGATCCTGCTGGGCACCACCGTGCTGCTGCCGATGCTGGTGCAGCAGCTGTTCGGCTACACCGCCACCCTGGCCGGGCTGGTGATCACGCCCGGCGGATTCGCCATCATGGTGGCGATGCCGATCATCGGCCGGCTGGTGTCGTCGGTGGATTCGCGCTGGCTGATCGTCGGCGGCCTGGCGCTGAATTCCTATGCCCTGTTCAAGCTGTCCGGCACCACGCTGGACACCGACTACACCACCTTCATGACGGCGCGCATCCTCCAGGCGCTGGGGCTGTCGCTGCTGTTCATCCCGATCAGCACCGTCGCCTATGTCGGCTTGTCGCGCGACAAGACCAACCAGGCCTCGGCGCTGATCAATCTGTCGCGCAACCTGGGCGGCAGCGTCGGGATCTCGATCGTGGTCAGCCAGCTGTCGCGCAACGCCCAGGAACACCAGTCGGTCCTGGCCGCCCATGCCGATTCCATGTCGCCGGCCTGGCGGCAATCGGTCGACGCGCTGGCGGGAACCATCGCCCGCAACGGCGCCGATGCCGCCCAGGCGCTGTCGATGGCGCAGGCCAGGCTCTACGGGATGATCCAGGCCCAGGCCAAGATGCTGGCGTTCCTCGACGATTTCCGCCTGATGGGGACGGTGTTCCTGTGCATGGCGCCACTGGTCCTGCTGATGCGGCGGGCGCCGCGTCACGACGGCCCGGGCGGGGGGGCGCATTGAATTCGGCGCACGAAAGCGTGCGGCGCTTTACTTCCGTGCCGCCGTTGTCGAGTATGCCGTCTGGGCGGGGGGGTATTCTATGTGGGTGAGGGGATGATCAATCGCCTATTCGTCGGTGTGGTGCTGTGGAGCTGGCGCCATTGGGCGGCGGTCATTGCGCTGGCTGTGGCGGCGACGGTGGCGTTCGGCTGGATGGCGGCGACCACGATCAGCCTGGACACCGACGAAAGCAAGCTGCTGGCCGACGACCTGCCGTTCAAGCGCGGCGAGGACGAGATGGCCAAGGCCTTCCCGTCGGGAAGCGGCGGCACGCTGGTGGTGGTGGTCGACGCCCCCACTCCCGGCCAGGCGGAGGCGGCGGCCGACGCGCTGATGGCGCGGGTGGCCGAGCGCCAGGACCTGTTCATCGCCGTCAACCGTCCGGCGGGCACCGACTTCTTCAAGCGCGAGGGGCTGCTCTACCTGTCGGTGGATGAATTGCAGGCGCTGTCCGACCGCCTGGTCGAAGCCCAGCCGATGGTCGGCACCCTGGCCCGCGACCCCAGTCTGCGCGGCATGCTGGGCGCCGTCGACATGATGCTGGAGGGCGTCGCGCGCGGCGAGGTCAAGATCGCCGACATCACCCCGGCGCTGAAGCGCTTCATCCAGACCGCGGCCACCGTCGTCGACGGCAAGCCGCAGCCGCTCGACTGGACCGAACTGATGGGATCGGCGACGCCGCTGACCCAGCCGCGGGCGATCGTGATGGCGCGGGCCAAGCTCGACTACACCAACCTGACGCCGGGCGAGCCGGCGGAGAACGCCATCCGCTTCGCCGCCGCCGAACTGGGCTACGTCCCCGCCAACGGCTACCGGGTGCGCCTCACCGGCGGAGTGGCGCTGACCGACGACAATTTCGCCACCGTGGCGGAAGGCTGCAAGCTGTCGATGCCGCTGTCGTTCGCCGCGGTGGTGCTGATCCTGTTCGGCGCCGTGCGTTCGAAGCGGCTGGTGGCGATCATCTTCGCCACCCTGGTCGCCGGCCTGGCCGCCACCGGGGCTTTCGCCGCCGCCACCGTGCGGACGCTGAACCCGATCTCGGTCGCGTTCGCGGTGATGTTCGTCGGCATCGCCGTCGACTTCGCCATCCAGTTCGTCATCCGCTTCCGCGACATCCAGACCAAGTGCGCCAACAGCGAATCCGCCATGGAGCAGACGGCCGCGTCCATGGCCGGGCCGCTGACCCTGGCGGCGGTGGCGACGGCGGCCGGCTTCCTGTCGTTCCTGCCGACCAAATACGTCGGCGTGTCGCAATTGGGCCTGGTCGCCGGCGGCGGCATGCTGATCGCCCTGGTGGTCGATGTCACCTTGCTGCCGGCGCTGCTCAGGCTGGCGCGGTCGCCGGCCGAGCGCGAGGTCGCCGGCGTGCCCTTCGGCCGCACCATCGACCGCTTCCTCGCCCGCCATCCCCGCCCGGTGGTGGTGGCGGCGGCGGTTCTGGCCCTGGTCGGGCTGGCGCTGGCGCCGCGGATGCGGCTGGATTTCAATCCGCTGAACCTGCAGAACCCCAAGGCCGAGTCGATTTCGACGCTGATGGACCTGGCGGCCAATCCCGACACCTCGCCCTACTCCATCGACGTGCTGGCACCCACCCTCGATGCGGCGAAGAAGCTGGCCGACGGCTTCGAGAAGCTGGGCGAGGTCGACCATGCGGTGACTCTGGCCAACCTGGTCCCCGGCCGCCAGGACGACAAGCTCGCCATCCTCGCCGATCTCGCCAACCTTTACGGCCCGGTGCTCGATCCCGCCGCCCGCCTGCAGCCGCCGACGGTGGACGAGGACGCGGCGGCGCTGGCGCGCACGGCGGTGCGCCTGGCCCGGCTCGACGACCCGGACGGGATGGGACGCAGCCTCGCCGGCCTGCTGGATTCCGTCCGCGCCGCCGGCACCGAGCGGACCGAGACGCTGGGCAAGGCGCTGCTCGGCGGATTGCCCGAGAACCTGACGGTGCTGGAGACCCTGCTGCACGCCAAGCCGGTGCAAATGGCCGACCTGCCTGCCGATCTGGTGCGCGACTGGGTGGCGGTCGACGGACGCCAGAAGATCTCGGTGTGGCCCAAGGGCGACATGAACGACGGCAAGCAGCTGCGCCATTTCGTCCACGCCGTCCAGGCCATCGCCCCCGATGCCGCCGGCATGCCGGTGTCGATGGTCGAAGCCGGAAAGGCGGTGATGGCGTCGTTCCGCGACGCCGGCCTGGCGGCGCTGGTCGCCATCGCCATCCTGCTGGGGGTGATGCTGCGCCGCGTGCTGGACGCCCTGCTGGTGCTGCTGCCGCTGGTCCTCGGCGGCCTCTACACGGTGATCGGCTGCGTGGCGCTGGGAATGGCCATAAACTTCGCCAACATCATCGCCCTGCCGCTGCTGCTTGGAATAGGTGTAGCTTTCAATATTTATTTCGTGGTCAATTGGCGCAAAGGCGTCCGCGACCATCTGGAGACCAGCACCAGCCGCGCCGTGCTTTTCAGTGCGCTCACCACCTCGTCGGCGTTCGGCAGCCTGGCGGTGTCGCCGCATGTGGGCACGGCGTCGATGGGAATGCTGCTGTTCCTCTCGGTGGCGCTGTCGGTGGCGACCACCTTCCTGGTGCTGCCGGCGATCTTCCATCTGCTGAACAAGGGCAAGACCACGTGCAATCCCGCCGACTGATCGTTACTGCCGACGACTTCGGTCGTGCCGAGGCGGTCAACCAGGCGGTCGAAAGCGGCCATCGCGACGGTGTCCTGACCGCCGCCAGCCTGATGGTCACCGGAGCCGCCGTCGACGACGCGGTCGCGCGGGCGCGGCGCCTGCCCGATTTGGGCGTCGGGCTGCATCTGGCGCTGGTCGACGCCACGCCGGCCCTGCCGCCCGAGGCGATCCCCGACCTGGTCGAAGCCGACGGCCGCTTCACCTCGCGCCTGGTGGCGCTGGGGATCCGCATCTGGGCGCTGCCCAGGGTGCGGCGCCAGGTCGCGGCCGAGATCCGCGCCCAGTTCGAGCTGTACCGCGCCACCGGCCTGCCGCTCGACCACGTCGATTCCCACCACCACTACCACCTGCACCCGACCGTGTTCGACATCCTGCTGCCGCTGGCCCGCGAATACGGCGCGGCCGGCATCCGCGTGCCGTTCGAGCCGCCGCTGGCGTCGTGGCGGGCCCGGCGCGAGCGTGCCGGCGACCGGTTTCTCACCGCCGCCTTCCATTTCGGCCGGACGGCGCGCATGCGCGCCCTGGTGCGCCGCCACGGGATGGTCGCCAACGATTCCATGTTCGGCCTGTTCGACAGCGGCGGCATGGACAGCGGGCGGCTGGCCGCCTATGTCGAAGGCCTGCCGCCCGGCCTCAGCGAAACCTATTGCCATCCCGGCGCCCATCCCTGGAACGAGGCCCATCCGATGCCCGCCAGCTACCGCCCGGTCGACGAGTACCTGGCCCTGATCGATCCTGGCGTAGCCGAGAAGGTGCGCGCCGGCGGCATCGCCCTCACCACCTTCGGCCGCGAGGGGCGATGACCTTCGCGCTGCGCCTTTTCGTCGGCCTGGCACTGATCGCATTGGTGATCTGGCTGCGCGGCGGCGTCGGCGATGTCTCGGCGGCGCTGACCGCCGCCGGCTGGCTGGGCGTCGCCACGGTGTCCGCCTTCCACGCCATCCCGATGGCGACCTGCGGCCTCGCCTGGCTCTTCCTGCTGCCGGAAGCGCCTGCCGGCGGCGTCGCCACCTTCGTTTTCGCCCGCTGGGTGCGCGACGCGGTCAACCAGTTGCTGCCCTTCATGCCGCTGGGCGGCGAGGTGATCGGCGCCCGCCTGCTGGCGCGCGGCGGCATATCCGGTGCGGCGGCGGCATCGCTGACCGTGGTCGACGTCACCGCCGAGGTGATGTCGCAAGTCGCCTTCAGCCTGATCGGCCTGGGATTGTGGGCCGTCGACCACCCCCTCGGCAGTCTGACGAGCGAGGCGGCGATCGGCGTCGCCCTGTGCGTGCCGATGCTGGCCGGCCTGCTGCTGGCGCAGAAGCTGGGAATCGTCCGCCTGCTGGAACGGCTGGCCGACAAGGTGATGCCGGAGGCCTGGCGGTCGAAGGACCAGGCGCTGGGCATCCATGACGGTCTCGAAGAGATCTACCGCCGGCGCGCGCGGTTCTGGGGCGCGGTGTCGATCCATCTCGCCGGCTGGCTGATCGCCACCGGCGAGGCCTGGCTGGCGCTCCGCCTGATGGGCCATCCGCTGCCCATCGCCGATGTGGTGACGCTGGAAAGCGTGATCTACGCCGTGCGCAACGCCGCCTTCCTGGTGCCCGGCGCACTGGGCGTGCAGGAAAGCGCCTACGTGGTGGTCGGCGCCCTGTTCGGCATACCGGCCGAGACGGCGCTGGCGGTTTCCCTGATCAAGCGCGGGCGCGAATTCACCCTGGGCTTCCCCGCCCTGGTCGCCTGGCAGTGGCTGGGCCGCCGCAAAGCCGCCCCCGCCGCGCCCCGATAGCCCGATCTGCCGCGAGGCGGGCAAAGGCTTGGCCTTGCGGCCTCACCCGCCCCGCCGCTGCGGCAGCCGATCCTCGGCGGCCAGGCGCGAGATCTGCTCGTCCACCATCTTGTCGAACACCTTTTCCGCCGGGCGCTGGTTGTCGAGCGGGATCTCGGGAGCGAACGGCCCCTCGGTGCGCGGGCCTTTCAGCGCCACCTTGAGCGCCTTCAAGGGGTGGTGGATGGTGTCGATCACCGCCGACGGTTCGAACCCGCAATGGACCATGCAGTCGGCGCATTTCTCGTAATTGCCGGTGCCGTAGAGGCTCCAGTCGGTCTCTTCCAGCAATTCGCGGTAGGTCTTGGCATAGCCCTCGCCCAGCAGGTAGCACGGCCGCTGCCAGCCGAATACGTTGCGTAACGGATTGCCCCACGGGGTGCAGGCGTAGGTCTGGTTGCCGGCGAGGAAGTCGAGGAACAGCGACGACTGGGTGAACGACCACTTGCGCCCATTCTGCCGCGCCAGGCGGAACAGGCCGCGAAACAATTCCTTGGTGCGCCGGCGCGTAAGGAAATGCTCGGTGTCCGGCGCGCGCTCGTAGGCGTAGCCGGGCGAGATGGTGAAGCCCTCGACCCCCAGCGCCGTCACCGTGTCGAGATGCGCGGCCACCTTGTCGGAATCGGCCGCGTCGAACAGGGTGCAGTTGATGTTGACGCGGAAGCCCCGGGCCTTGGCCGCCTTGATGGCGCGGATGGCGGCGTCGTAGGTGCCGGGCTGGCACACCGCCTTGTCGTGTTCGTCGCGGCCGCCGTCCAAATGGACGTTCCAGGTGAAGGCCGGGTGCGGGGAAAAGCGGTCCAGCTTCTTTTCCAGCAGCAGGGCGTTGGTGCACAGGTAGACGAAGCGGCCCTGGGCCAGCAGGCCCAGGGTGATCGCCTCGATGTCCCGGTGCAGCAGCGGCTCGCCGCCGGCGACGCTGACCACCGGAGCGCCGCATTCCCGGGCCGCCTCGAGGCAGTCCTCGACCGACAGCCGCGCGTTCAGCACCGGATCGGGATAGTCGATCTTGCCGCAACCGGCGCAGGCGAGGTTGCAGCGGAACAGCGGTTCCAGCATCAGCACCAGGGGATAGCGCCGGCGCCCCGAGAGGTGCTGGCGCAGGACGTAGGCACCGATGCGCGCCGCCTGGGTGAGGGGTATGGCCATGGTGCCCTTCAGGTCAATTGGGGGGGAAGCTTGAAGCGAACGTCCTCCTTCACCCCCGGGAGGGTGGAGAAGGCGACCTCGCCGTGGGCGCGCAGCGCCTCGACCAGGCCCTGGACGAGATCGTCGGGGGCCGAGGCGCCGGCGGTGATGCCGATCCGCTGCTTGCCGGCAATCCAGGCGGGATCGAGATCGGCCGCCTCCTCCAGCAGGTGGGCGGGGGTGCCGCGGGTGGCGGCGATCTCGCGCAGGCGGTTGGAATTGGAGCTGTTGCGAGCGCCCACCACCAGCACCACGTCGACGATCCCGGCCAATTCGGCGACCGCGCGCTGGCGGTTCTGGGTAGCGTAGCAGATTTCCGCGGTATCCGGCCCGACCACCGAGGGGAACCGCTCCCGCAGCGCGTCGATGACGGCGCGGGTGTCGTCGACGGACAGGGTGGTCTGGGTGATGTAGGCGACCTTCGCCGGGTTCGAGGCGCCGATGGCCAAGACCTCCTCGGCGTTCGACACCCGGTGCACCGGCCCGGCCAGGCGGCCCATTGTGCCCTCGACCTCGGGATGGCCGGCATGGCCGATCAGCACCACCTCGCGGCCCTGCGCCTCGTAGCGCACGCCGTCCTTGTGCACCCGCAGCACCAAGGGGCAGGTGGCGTCGATCACCGACAGGCCGCGCCGGGCCGCCTCATCCTCGACCGCGCGCGACACGCCGTGGGCGCTGAAGATGGTGACGCTGCCGGGGGGGACCTCGCTCAGTTCCTCGACGAACACCACGCCCTTGGCGCGCAGGCGCTCGACGACGTGGCGGTTATGGACGATTTCATGGCGGACGTAGATGGGGGCGCCGAACTTGATCAAAGCCTTTTCGACGATGTCGATCGCCCGCTCGACCCCGGCGCAGAAGCCGCGGACCTCGGCAAGGATCACCTGCATGCCGACATTCTCCACGTTGGCCAGCCCGGAAATATCGGCCTCCCCCATGCCAATTGGAAGAGGCTTTTTCGAGACCCGGCGGCAAAGCCGCCTGGGTCCCCATAGCGCGCCGCCCGTGGCGCGGCGATGGATACGTAGTATAGGAGCAATGGTGGGGGAATGACATCGTCGACTGCCCGGCGAGCCCGGCCGGGCCAGCCGGAGATCAAACCGCTCTTTTAATGCGGCCGATTGGGATTGGAATATAGCGTGCACTCGCGCTGGTCAGGGTCTGAATGACCCGGTGGATAGAAGGGGCCATCTTTGAGACGATCAACAGCCTGGCGCACCTGGATGGGCAGCATCGTCGATCGAAGTCGTGTCAAGCGCTCGGTAACGTCGGCTCCCTGCCGTTCCGCCAGCAGCAACCACATATAGGCATCCTGAAGGGTCAGCGAATACCGTCCGGTCTGTATCAGCTGGGCGCCGGCGATCAGGGCGGGAGTGTCACCGAGTCTGGCTGCCTGTACCAGCCAGGACCACCCCCGTTCGGTATTTTGGACCACGCCGCGTCCCTCGATGAGCTGGAGGCCAAGATCCCGCATCCCCGCAACGCTGCCCTGGCGGGCGGCGGCCCATCGCCAGTGGCAGGCGCACTGGGGATCCGGCGGGGGACTGGTGCGGCCTTCCGCATCGGCGGCCTCTTTCAGTTCGCCGTCGCGAGTTCGAGTGGCGTCGCGCAGGCGCCGGTATTCGTCCTGGAGGAAGGCGACAGTGTCGTTGTCTTCCTCCAGCCCGGCCACTTCCTCCGCCGCGTCCCAACGACCGCGGTGTTCGCTCATGCCCCGGCAAAGGGCTTGTCGGCCCAAGGCCTGCGCCGCAGCCGGATTCCGGTCGGTACCCATGCCGTGGTTGAGCGTGACGGCGTAATAGAACATCCCTCGCCAATCGCCACGTTCGCCCGCCGACTTGAATTTGGCAGACGCCGCCCCGGGGTTCGCCTTGCCGCAGCGGCCGGATATGAGGCGGAGCCCCTGCATCGTCGCGGCGACCGGATCATGTCCGCGCTCGCCACGGGCGAGCGCGGCCAGCATGCCCGAGCAGTCGTCGCGGCCGGCCGCCTCGTTGAAGGCGTCCAGCCACGGCATGGCGGCGCCCGCGGCCGCGGCGGCCGTCAGCCACACCATCATTGCGACCGCCGCCGCGAACATGCGCATCACGTCTCCTTCACCCCCGGGGAAGAATATTCTGAGAGCGGCCCCGGAGCAACGCCACCTCGAGGCGTGCGGCGACACAGCCGCGGCAACGACGAATTTCCCGCCCGCCCCCTGGGCAACCGCCTCGCCAACGTGCATCATGCCGCGCCGCCGCCGCCGTTGACCGCTGTCAAGTCTGGACACGGACCCAATGTAACGGTAGGTAACGGGTGGGAAATGGCGATCCGCTGCGCTGCGGCGGAAGAAGGACTGAACATCGATGCGCAAACTGTTGCTCGCCCTGTTGATGATCCTGGTCGTCGGCGTGGCGCCGGCCAAAGCGGCGGAAACGCCGGCGGAGGTCATCCAGGCCTTTTACGACCAATTGCTGGCGGTGATGAAGAACGGCAAGCAGCTCGGCTTCAAGGGCCGGGTGGGGCAACTGGCGCCGGCCGTCGACAAGGCCTTCGACATGCCGGAGATGACCCGGCTCACCCTGGGCTCGGCCGGCAAGATCCTGACGCCCGAGCAGATGTCCCAGCTCACCGAGGCATTCCGCAACTACACCTTCGCCAATTACGCCGCCAATTTCGACGATTTCGGCGGCGAGCGCTTCGAGATCGGGCAGCCGCGGCCGCAGACCAACGGCACCGTGGTGGTGCCCAGCAAGCTGACCCCCGGCGACGGCACCCCGCCGGTGGCGCTCGACTACGTGATGCGCGACGACGGGGGCAAGTGGGGCATCACCGACATCCTGATGGAGGGCGCGGTGAGCCAGGTAGCCATGCGCCGGTCGGAATTCGTCTCGGTGCTCCGCCGCGAGGGCTTCCCTCGCCTGCTGGAGACCATCGAGAAGAAGACGGAAGCGCTGGGGGCCAAAGGCTGAAGCGGTGGCGGCGACATTCCTCGACCTGTTGGACTGGGGTTTGGCCGTAGCCGCCAACGCGGGAACCATGTACCAGCTTGTCGCCGCCATCCTGGTCGGCCGTTTCGCCGCCAAGGCGCAGTCGCTCGCGCGCCAATGCCCTCCGGTTTCGCCGGTGGTCGGATCGTCTGTTTTGCCGGCAGCCGGATCGGATGCCGGCCTGCTTCCGCCGGTCAGCATGCTCAAGCCGCTGTGCGGCGACGAGCCCGGCCTGGAAGCCAATCTGCGCTCGTTCTGCCGCCAGGACTACCCCGATTACCAGGTGGTGTTCGGCGTCCATGCCGCCGACGACCCCGCCATGGCGGTGGCCGAGGCGCTGCGGGCGGAAATGCCCGACCGGGTGTCGGTGGTGGTGGGCAAGGGCCGCCCCGATTCGGGCAATCCCAAGATCGCCAACCTGATCGACCTGCTGCCGGCCGCCCGCCACGACGTGCTGCTGCTGTCCGACAGCGACATCAAGGTCGGCCCGGACCACCTGGCGACCGTGGTCGCCGCCCTCATGCGGCCGGGGGTGGGGGTGGCCACCTGCCTCTATGTCGGCATCCCCGACGCCGGATTGTGGAGCCGCCTCGGCGCCATGGGCGTCAACCACGGTTTCCTCCCCTCGGTGCTGGTGGCCCAGGCGCTGGGCCGCGACGACGGCTGCTTCGGCGCCACCATCGCGCTCCGCCGCGCCACCCTCGATTCATTCGGCGGCTTCGAATCCTTGCGCGAACAGCTGGCGGACGATTACCTTCTGGGAGCGGCGGTGCGGGCGCAAGGCCAGCGCATCGGCTTGGCGCGTTGCCTGCCGCAGACGGTGGTGCACGAGCCCGACCTCGCTACCCTGTTCGCCCACGAGGTTCGTTGGGGGCGGACACTGGCGAGCATCGAGGGTCCGGGCTATATAGCGTCGTTGATTACCCTGCCGGTGCCGTTCGCATTGCTGGGGTTCATCAGCGGCAGCGGCTTCGCCGACCTGGCGACGCTGGCGGCGGCGGTCATCGGCCGGATGTGGGCGGTGCGCAGCGAGGAGTCCTCGCTCGGCATCGAGCCCCAGCCGGTATGGCAGGTGGTGGCCCGCGACGTGTTGTCTTTTGCCGTCCAGGTGGTTGCCCTGGCCGGCCGGACTGTTCATTGGCGCGGGAAGAGGTATCGCATCGGTAGGCGCGGCACCCTGGTCCCGATTGGAGAGAGCCCACGGCGATGATGAAGACCCTGTTCCTCAATCCCCCGTCCTACGATGGTTTCGACGGCGGCGCCGGCTCGCGTTTCCAGGCCAAGCGCGAGGTGCGCTCGTTCTGGTACCCGACCTGGCTGGCCCAGGTGGCGGCGCTGGTCCCCGGCTCCAAGCTGATCGACGCGCCGGCGCGCGGCCTTTCGCTCGACGACATCGTGCCCTCGGCCGGGGATTGGGAATTGCTGGTGATCTACGCCAGCGCGCCGACCTTCCGCTCCGACATCCACGTCGCCGAGACCTTCAAGGCCGCCAATCCCAGGCTGATGATCGGGCTGGTCGGCGCCCACGTCGCCACCCTGCCCGAGCAGTCGCTGCTGGCGTCGCCGGTGGTGGACTTCGTCGCCCGCCACGAATTCGACTACACCATCAAGGAAATCGCCGAGGGCACGCCGTTCGACGCGGTCGACGGCATCACCTGGCGCAAGGACGGTGCGGTGGTGCACAACACCGACCGCGCCCTGATCCACGACATGGACGCGCTGCCGTCGGTGATTCCGGTCTACGCCCGCGACCTGGTGGTCGAGGACTATTACATCGGCTATCTCAAGCACCCGTACGTGTCGTTCTACACCGGCCGCGGCTGCCGCTCGAAATGCACCTACTGCCTGTGGCCGCAGACCATCGGCGGGCGCGTCTACCGCACCCGCAGCGCCGCCAAGGTGGCCGAGGACGTGCGCCAGATCACCCAGCTGATGCCCCAGGTCAAGGAGGTGTTCTTCGACGACGACACCTTCACCGACGACCTGCCGCGGGCCGAGGAAATCGCCCGCCTGCTCGGCCCGATGGGGGTGGCGTGGGCGTGCAACGCCAAGCCCAACGTCCCCTACGAGACCCTGAAGGTGCTGAAGGAGAACGGCCTGAGGATGCTGCTGGTCGGCTACGAATCGGGCAACCAGACCATCCTCAACAACATCAAGAAGGGCATCCGCCTGGATATCGCGCGCCGCTTCACCGCCGATTGCCGCAAGCTGGGCATCTCCATCCACGGCACCTTCATCGTCGGCCTGCCGGGCGAAACCACCGAGACCATCCAGGAAACCATCCGCTTCGCCAAGGAGATCAACCCGCACTCGCTGCAGGTGTCGCTGGCGGCGCCCTATCCCGGCACCGAACTTTACGAGCAGGCGCTGGCCAACGGCTGGTTCGCCAAGGACGCCCTGGTCGAGGACCACGGCAACCAGACCGCCGCGCTGTCCTATCCGAACCTGTCGAGCGCCGCCATCTTCGCCGCCGTCGAGCAGTTCTACCGCGCCTTCTACTTCCGCCCCAGCAAGATCGCCGAGATGGTCGGCGAGATGCTGACCAGCTGGGACATGACCAAACGCCGCCTGCGCGAGGGGGTGGAATTCTTCCAGTTCCTCAGGCGGCGCGGCGAGCCGGAATCGTGCGATACCGCCAAGACGGTGTGACGCTCACCCAATCGGCGGCGGGATGGGCGTGCCGGTGGGCTGCAGGTGGCCTTCGCGCATGAGGGCACCGACCAGGGCGCTGTCCTTGGCGATCAGGTCGGCCAGCATGCGTGTCATCAGCCGCGAGAATTCCCCCGCCACGCTGATCGGCGGCATGTTCTGGCGAACCGCCTGGGCGAGCTGGTCCATGGCGCCCAGCATCATCGCGTGGGATGCGGTGTGGGCCGCGATCATGCCGCTGTACCAACCGAACGGCAGCAGCGACATCAACGAGTCCTTGTAGGCGAAATAGGCGGCCATGCCGCTGCGCATCGTCTCGATGCCGGACGCCACCTCGTCCCGGAGTTCGCAGCAGGCGCACAGGCGCTCGACCTCGTCGGCCAGTGCGATGACGGCCTCCTGCTGGGCGTCGAGCTGCTTGTGGCCGGTTTCCAGAATGCCGGCCCAGTCGCGAAGGACCATTGGAGCATTTCCCCGGATTGGTTCAACCGCCATTCTGGCGAACTTCAGCGATTTCGAATATCCCCAAATGGGGACGCATCCGCGGCTACCGATGGCGCGCCAGGTACAGCGGCGTCCGCGCCTTCGCCACCTTGTGGATGAAATTGTAGCGCGCCACGTGGTAGCTGGGATCGAAGCCGTAGAAATTCAGTGTCATCCGTTCCAATTCCTCGGCCCGGTAGGCGGCCAGCGGCTTGGCGTTTTCGTCGGCCAGCCGCCCCAGGCGCTTCTCGGCCTGGCGCAGTTCCAGCGCCGGGTCGGCGGCGATGCGTTCGGCCAGGCTTTCGATACCGGCGCGGAATTCTGCCACATTGCCGCCGAAGGCTGCGTCGATCAGGCCCCATTCCGCGGCCCGGCGCGTGCCGATCGGCAGACGATCGTCCGCCACCTTGGCGGCGCGCTCGGGGCCGCAACGCCGAGGCAGCAGGTAGGTCCAATATTCCGAGCCGTAGAGGTTGCCCATGCCCTTGTAATGGGGATTGAGCACCACCCCCTCGCGCGCTGCCACCAGGTCGGCGGCCAGGGCCATGAACACCCCGCCGGCACCGGCATTGCCGTGCATGGCTGCGATGGTGAAGTGGCTGGTGCAGCCGATGACCGCGGCGCACAGGTCGTCCATCGCCTGGATCGTCCGCCACGATTCGTCGGCCGGGCTGTCGGCCGCCTCGATGGCGCCGAGATGGATGCCGTTGCTCCAGAAATCCGGCCCGCCCATCAGCGCGATCACCCGCGTCGGCCGCAGCGCCGCGGCGGCGAAGGCCTGGCGCAGGCGCAGGCATTGCTCCGCCGACATGGCGCCGTTGTGGAACGGGAAATGGAGATAGCCGATTCCGTGGCGCTCGTCGTACCAGATGTCGTGGAACCCAGGCACCTCGGGCAGGCCGGCGACATCGACGACTTGCGCCGCTGGCAGCTTGAGGGCGAACGGCTGGAGCCGCCGCAGATGGCCGATCCACACCGCCCCGTCGATGGTGGCCCGCGCCACCGCGCCGCCGCTCACCCCCAGCAGGGCGCCCGGCCGGCCCTCCAGGGTATCGCAGGGGCGCGCGTCGAACAGCGCGACCGGGCCGCCGATATCGTCGTGCAGGCCGGGATTGCCGTCCGCCGAATGGATCTTGCGCAGCACCGTGGCGGTGTCGTCCCGCGACCAGTCGATGGCGCGGTCGGCCTGGCGCATCGCCGGCTTCCACCACGATTTCTGCGGCCGGCGGCCGGCGGGGGCGTCCAGCGCCTCCAGCACCGCCGCCACCGCCGCCTCGGTGACCTCGTTGCGGTACAGGCTGGACTTGGTCGCCCCGCGCATGGAGAAGGTGCGGCTGGCCAGCACCGGGCCGGCATCCATCTCGGCCTCGGCGCGCAGCACGGTGACGCCCCATTGGTCGCGGCCCTCCAGGATCGCCCAGTCGAGCGCCGAGGGACCGCGATCGCCCTCGGGGCCGGGATGCACCACCAGGCAGGGACGGCGGCGCCACACCGCCTCGGGAATGGCGCGCTTGAGGAAGGGGGCGACGATGACGTCGGGACGGGCCAAATCCACCGCCTCGGCGGTGACCGCGTCGTTGACGTCGAATTCGACGGTGACCTCGTGACCGCGATCGCCCAGTTCGACGAACAGCCGCTGGGTCAGCGAATTGAACGCATGGGTGAGGAGGAGAATCCGCATCAGCAGATCCTGGGCAATTGCTCGCCGGCCAGCCAATCGACCACGCGCATGCCGCCCATGGCGGTCTCCATCCGGACGAAATGATGGTCGTCGGCGCCACAGTGACCGATGCGGGCGGCATCGCGGCCCAACGGGTGGGCGCGCATGGCTGCCAGCACCGCGTCGGCATCGGGCTCGGCGCAGATGCAGATCAGCTTGCCCTCGTTGGCGACATACAGCGGGTCGAGGCCCAGCAATTCGCAGGCGCCACGCACCGCGTCCTTCACCGGCACGGCGCTTTCGCGGATCACCATGCCGGTGGCCGATTGGACGGCGATCTCGTTCAAGGTGGCGGCGAGGCCGCCGCGGGTGGGGTCGCGCAGCACCCGGATGCCCGGCGCCACCGCCACCATGGCGGCCACCAGCCCATGCAGCGCCGCCGAATCCGACAGCAGGTCGGTCTCGAATTCCAGCCCCTCGCGCCGGCTCATCACCGCGACGCCGTGGTCGCCCATGGTGCCCGAGACCAGGATGGCATCGCCCGGCCGGGCGCGGTCGCCGGAGATCGACACGCCGGGCGGCACCATGCCGATGCCGGCGGTGGTGATGAAGACGCCGTCGCCCTTGCCGCGTTCGACCACCTTGGTGTCGCCGGTCACCACCGGAACCCCCGCCTCCTTCGAGGCTTGCGCCATCGAGTCGACGATGCGCTTGAGGTCGGCCAGGGGAAAGCCCTCCTCGATGATGAAGCCGGCCGACAACGACAGCGGCACCGCGCCGGCCATGGCGACGTCGTTGACGGTGCCGTGCACCGCGAGGCTGCCGATGTCGCCGCCGGGAAAGAACAGCGGATGGATGACGTAGCCATCGGTGGTCATCACCATGCGCCCGCCGGCGACGTCGAAGGCCGCCTGATCGTTGCGCTGGTTCAACGCCTCGTTATCGAAGGCGGCGACGAACAATTCGTCGACCAGCTGGGCCATGGCGCGGCCGCCGCCGCCGTGGCTGAGGTCGACCCGGCCGTGGCGGATGTCGAGAGGCCGCGGATGGGCGCGGCGCGGGAGAGTCATGGTGGGTATCCAGGCAAGAGAGGGGCGGACCCGGCGCCCGGCGACGGAAGGGTGAGGGACTGTGTCCCCGCATCCCTGAACCGCCCATAGGTCCAGTGCGCGGCGCAGGCGCCCTCGGCCGAAACCATGCACGAGCCCATCGGGTTCTCGGGCGTGCAGACCGTGCCGAACAATTTGCAATCCACCGGCTTTTTGACGCCGCGCAGGATCGCGCCGCATTCGCAGGCCTTGTGGTCGGCGACGCTGTCGTCCGGCACCGGCCAGCGGCGCTCGGCGTCCCAGGCGGCGAAGGGCTGCTTGATCCGCAGGCCCGAATACGGCACCAGGCCGAGGCCGCGCCACTCGAACGCCTTGCGCAATTCGAACACCTCGGCGACCAGAGCCTTGGCCTTGGCGTTGCCGTCGCGGGTGACGGCGCGGCTGAACTCGTTCTCGACCTGGTGGCGGCCCTGGTTGACCTGGCGCACCAGCATGAGGATCGCCTGCATCACGTCCAGGGGCTCGAAGCCGGCGATCACCACCGGCTTGGCGTATTCCTCGGCGAAGTATTCGTAGGGCGCCGAGCCGATCACCGTCGACACGTGGGCCGGGCCGATGAAGCCGTCCAGCTTGACCGTGCCCAGCAGGCGCACCTCGGGGCTGTCGAGGATGTGGGCGATCGCCGACGGCGTCAGCACGTGGTTGCAGAACACCGAGAAATTGGCCAGGCCCAGCGCCCGCGCCTGCTTCAGCGCCACCGCGGTGGGCGGCGTGGTGGTCTCGAAGCCGATGGCGAAGAACACCACCTGGCGGTCGGGGCGCGCCTGGGCCAGCTTCAGCGCGTCCAGCGTCGAGTGCACCATGCGCACGTCGCAGCCTTCGGCCTTGGCCTTGATCAGCGACATCGACTTCGACCCCGGCACCCGCATCAGGTCGCCGTAGGTGCACAGCGTCACCTCGGGCCGGCGGGCGAGCCAGATGGCGGCGTCGATGCGGCCCACCGGCAGTACGCAGACCGGGCAGCCGGGGCCGTGCACCATGCGGATGTTGGCGGGCAGCAGGTCTTCCAGGCCATAGCGGCTGATGGCATGGGTGTGGCCGCCGCAGAATTCCATCAGGTGGTAGGCGCGGGCCGGGTCGGCCTCGGCGGCGACCGCCCTGGCCAAACCCTTGGCGACGCCGCCGTCCCTGAATTCATCGACGTATTTCACGCCAATTGGCCCATCTCTTCGAACAGGGCGAGAGTCTTGGCCGCCTCGTCCGGATCCAGCCGGGTCAGCGCGTAACCGACATGGACGATGACATAGTCGCCCGGCACCACGTCCGAGACCAGGGCCAGCGACACCTGCTGGCGCACACCGCCCAGTTCGATCCTGGCCATGTCGTCGGGCAGCAGCTCGGTCACCAGGGCGGGCAGGGCGAGGCACATGACGACGAACCCTTTCTACATCTGGGCAGCGATCCAGGCCTGCCCCAGCGACAGCCCGGCATCCCCCGGCGAGGCCAGGGCGGCGGTCAGCGGCGTCAGGCCCCTGCCCTCCAGCGCCGCGACCAGACCGGCGGTCAGCACCTTGTTGAAGAAGCAGCCGCCGCCCAGGGCGACCACCCGGGTGCCGGCTTCCGCCGCCGCCGATGCGGCCCATTCGGCCAGCGCCGCCACCAGGGTGCCGTGGAACAGATTGGCACCATGGCCGGCATCGGCGCAAGCGGCGAGAACGGAAAGCAGCGGCAGCAGATCGAGTACCCCGTCCGCTCCCAGCCGCCAGCCGGCCTCCATCACCATCGGGGCGGTGGCCAGGGCTTCCAGCGCCATCGGCGCCTGGCCCTCGAACGCGGCCTGGAGATGCACGCCGAGCAGGCCGCAGGCGGCATCGAACAGCCGCCCGGCCGATGAGGATTGCGGGCAGTTCAGCCCCTTGTCGAGCACCTGGGCCAGGCGATGGGCGGCGGGGATGGCGGCGAAGCGGCCGGCGATCTCGCCGCCGCGGCCCAGGCGGTGGAGCGCCGCCGCGGCCATGCGCCAGGGCTCGCGGGCGGCGACGTCGCCGCCCGGCTGGGCCAGCGGCGCCAGGTGGCCGAGGCGCCGCCAGCGCGGCCCGTCCACCCACAGCAATTCGCCGCCCCACGATTGGTTGTCCGGACCCAGGCCGAAGCCGTCCAGCGACAGCGCCACCAGCGGCCCCTGGTGGCCGTGCTCGGCGGCGACGGCGGCGGCGTGGGCGTGGTGGTGCTGGACGGCGAGCGCCGGCAGGTCGAGCGCCTGGGCGAAGCGGGTGGAGTGGAAGTCGGGATGGAGGTCGTGGGCCACCCGCACCGGCGCCACCCCCAGGTCCGCCACCATCGCCTCGACCGAGGCCTCGAAGGCGGCGATGGCGTCGGGCGTGCCGAGGTCGCCGTGCACCGCCGACAGATAGGCGCGGTCGTCCCTGGTGACGCAGACGGTGTTCTTGAGGAAGGCGCCGAGCGCGAGGACCGGCGCCACCGGGCGGGGCAAGCGGATGACGATGGTCATGGCTGGCGGCGGCGTTCCGCCACGGCGCGGCGGCGGCCCTCGGCGATCCAGGCGAGCCATTCGTCCATGCCTTCGCCGGTGCGGGCCGACAGCCTCAGCACCACGATGTCGGGATTGACCCGCCGGGCATAGCCGATGCAGGCCTCGACGTCGAAATCCAGGTGCGGCAGCAGATCCGTCTTGTTCAGCACCATCATCCCGGCGGCGGCGAACATGTCGGGATATTTCAGCGGCTTGTCCTCACCCTCGGTGACCGAGAGGATGGCGACCTTGTAGGCCTCGCCCAGGTCGAAGGCGGCGGGGCAGACCAGGTTTCCGACGTTCTCGATGAACAGCACCGAATCGGCGGCGGGTTGCAGGCGGTCGAGCGCCGTCTCCACCATGTGGGCATCGAGGTGGCAGCCCTTGCCGGTGTTGACCTGCACCGCCGCGGCCCCGGTGGCGCGGATGCGGTCGGCGTCGAAGCTGGTCTGCTGGTCGCCCTCGATCACCGCGACCGGGAAGCGCCCGCCCACCGCCAGGATGGTGCGGCACAGCAGCGTGGTCTTGCCCGAGCCGGGGCTGGAAACCAGGTTCAAGGCGAAGATGCCGCGCTCGGCCAGCCAAGCGCGATTGCCGGCCGCATGGGCGTCGTTGTGCCCGAGGATGTCCTGCTCGATCTGGACGATGCGCGCCTGGCTCATCCCCGGGACGTGCACGCCGGCCAGCCCGGTGCCGTAATGGACGTGGCCATGGTCGTGGTGGTCATGCTTGGCGTCGCCGCAGCCGCAGACAGTGCACATCGCCTGTTCCTCCAGGTCGAATCCGTACCCCCGCGGCGAACGCCAAGGCAAGAGCGAATCATCGACTGCCTCGAAATTCGGCACAGGGCCGCGGCGGCGGAAACTTGCGCAAAAATTGATGTTCAGGTCATACATCTTTGGGATAGGATGCGCCCGCTTTCAACCCGGGGAACGCCTATGCTGGATTCTCTTCCGATCCGTGGGAAACTCGCGGTGATCGTCGGCGTCGCGGTCGTCGGCATCGCAGCCCTGCTGGGCATGCAGCTCTACGAGGACCGGGTCGCCGATCGGTTGCTGGCCGTCCGCATGGCCAGCGAGCGCATCGCCGAGGACATCCTGCTGCTGCGCCGCCACGAGAAGGATTTCCTGGCGCGCAACGACCTCAGGTACAAAGCGGCGCACGACAAGGTGGCGGCGGAACTCGACGAGGCGATGCGCTTGGCCGCCGACGGCGGCAAGGCCGACGGATTGCCGATCGACGCCGAGATCGCCGCGCTGAGGGGCGCCGTCGCCGAATACCGGGCGACGTTCGCAAAGCTGGTCGAATTGCAGGCCAAGGCCGGCCTCAGCGAGAACGACGGCCTCCAGGGCGACCTGCGCAAGGCCATCCACGCGGTCGAGCAGGCGGTCAAGGAGATGGGCGGCAGCGACGGCCTGATGAAGGACGTGCTGATGCTGCGCCGCCACGAGAAGGACTTCCTGTTGCGCCACGAATCACAATACGTCGAGAAGTTCAACGGGGCGCTGGCGGCGGCGACGACTGAAATCGGCGACGAAAATCCCACCATGGTTCCCCTGCTTGAGGCCTATCGCAGCGGCTTCCTGGCCCTGGTCGAGGCCCACAAGGCGATGGGGCTGAATTCCGAAAGCGGCTTGCAGGGCGCCATGCGCGCCACCATCCACAAGACCGACGAGGCGCTGGACGCCATGCGCAAGACGATCGACGCCTCGGTGGAATCGTCGCTGTCGCGCATCCGCACCGTCGCCATGACCATTGCCGTGGCCATGGGCGCCGGGATCGTCGTGCTCGGAATACTGGTCGGCCGGCTGATCCTGCTGCCCCTGGGGGAATTGATGGGCGCGATCGGGCTGCTGTCGAAAAGCAGCACCGCCGCGGCGGTGCCGGGCACCGCCAGGCGGGACGAATTCGGGCCGCTGGCCATCGCGCTGGAAGGCTGGCGCCACAGCCTGATCGCCGATGTCGAACACCAGCGCCAGGAACGGGGAGAGATCGCCCGCCGGGAAGCCCGGCATCGGCTGATGGAGGACGCCACCCGCCGGTTCGAGCAGACTGCCGTCGCCATGCTGGCAGCCATCACCGCCGAATCGGACAAGCTGCGCGGTTCGGCCAACACGCTGAGCGCCAACGCCGAACAGACCCAGCGCCAGGTCGCCGCGGTATCCGTCGCCACCGAACAGGCCTCGGCCAACGTCGAAGCGGTCGCGGCCGCCGAGACCGAATTGATGGCGTCGATCCACGAGATCTCGCGCCAGGTCCAGCAATCGGCGGAAACCGCCCGGGATGCGGCGGCCGATGCGGACGAGACCAACCGCAAGATCGCCCAGCTGGCCGCGGCGGCCGACCGGATCGGCCAGATCGTCGGCCTGATCAACGACATCGCCAGCCAGACCAACCTGCTGGCGTTGAACGCCACCATCGAAAGCGCCCGTGCCGGCGAGGCCGGCAAGGGGTTCGCCGTGGTCGCCAACGAGGTCAAGCACCTGGCCGGCCAGACGTCGCGCGCCACCGACGACATCGCCACCCAGGTCGCCGCGGTGCAGACCGAGACGCGCGCCGCCGTCCAGGCGATCGCAAACATCTCCGGCACCATCGGCAACATCAACGAGATGGCGACCACCATCGCCGGCGGCGTCGATGCCCAAGAGGCGGCAACGTCCGAAATCGCCCGCAATGTGGAACAGGCCTCGGCCGGCACCCGCGACGTGATGGTCAACATCGAGGGGGTGGTCCACGCCGCCGCCGAGACCGGCAGCATGGCCCGCGAGGTCCTCGCCGCCGCCAACGGGCTGCTGAGCGAAAGCGAAACCCTGGAAAAGGAAGTCACCCGGTTCCTGACGGAAGTGCGGGCGGCCTGAGAAGGCCTACTCCACCTCGAGTTCCTTGACCCGCATTTCCTCGCCGCCGGTGACGGCGAGCTTGAAGCCGCCGCAGCGGGGACAGGGATCGATGCGATCCATCAACCGGACGGTATCGCCGCAATCCATGCAATAGGCCTGGCCCGGCGCCCGGACGATTTCGAGCCGCGCGCCGGATGCCACGGTGCTGCCCCTGGCGACGGCTTCGAAGCAGAACGCCATCGATTCGGGATCGACGTGGGACAATTCCCCGATCTCCAGCCACACCGTCTTCACCCGGGTGAAGTTGTTGGCGACGGATTGCTCCTCGAGGATTCGCACCACCCCTTCGGTCAGCGACAACTCGTGCACGGCCGCCTCACTCCGCCATCAGGGTGCAGACGACGCACGGATCGAGCGCGTTGACCAACATCCATGCGCGATCCAGCAATTTCGGTCCCGCCGGGACGCCGATCATGCCGCGCGCCATCGCGCCCGCCGGGTGGAAGTTCCACTCGGTCGGCGCCAGAATCTGATATTTCGCCACCACCCCGTCCTCCAGTTCGACCCGGTGGACCAGCGTTCCACGCGCCGCCTCCACCAGCCCAAGCCCGCAGCCTCTCGCCACCCCCGGCGTCGGCGCCGAAGGCGCATCGGAAAGATTCTGCATCAGCGCCGACAAGTCCCGCAACGATTCCGTCACTTCCGCAAGGCGGGCGGCCAAGCGGGCGGCCAGCCCGTTGCCGTGGGCGGCGAGCAGCGGCGCCACCAGCGGATGGCCGGCATGGCGGGCGAGCGCCCCGGTCTCGAATACGCGGCCGCGGCAGGCGGGCCGCGCGACATAGCCGCCGTCGGCATCGGATTCGAGGCGCTCGGCGAGGTCGGGCGGGCCGTTCGACGGCATCGGCAGGAAGTCGGTGGCGCCGAAATCGGCAAGGCCGTCGTCGAAGATCCTGGCGAACAGCCGCGCCGCCGCCGACGCGCCGCCCTGGGCCCAGTCGGACAGTGCCGCCGGCGACGCCGCCGGCTCCTCGGGATCGGCCGCCAGCAGGTGGGCGATCTCGCCGCCGATGGCCGCCACCGCGGAGCCAAGGCCGGCGCGGTCGGGTTCCAACGCGCCGCCGCCGGGACGGTTCCAGTAGGCGCTGGGATACAGCAGCAGCTTCAGGCGGGCGGCAGCGGCACGCAGGTTGCGGGCCGAGCCGAGATCGGGCCCCTCGCCCAGCAGCGCCGGCCAGTCGCGCGCCAGCCCCATGCCATGTTCGCACAGGGTCTCGCCCAGCAGCAGCATGCGCCGCGCCAGGACATGGGCCGGATCGACGACGATGCCGGACGCGCGCTCGATCGCCGCCATCCCGGCCAGGGCCTGGGCGGTTCCGCACAGGGGAAACACGGTCGGCAGCATCGCCACCACCTGATCGGGACGCCGCCCGGCCAGGGAGCGCGCCGCCTGGGTTTGCCGCGACGAGTCCACCCGCACGGCGACGACGGCATCGCCGGCCAGGCGAAAGGTCAAGTCGATGCGCGCTTCGCTGAAAGGCATCGGCGATCAGGCGCGGCCGTCGGCCAGCACCTCCTCCAGGTATTCGAGCGCGACGAGGGCGTCTGCGGCCGCCACCTTCGCGGCGGCGAACCCGCCGCCGGCGCCGAGAATCAGGTAATCGCCGATCCCGACCGGATCGGACAGCAGCATCAGGTTGCAGGTGCGGGTGACCCCGAACGCCTCGACGGTGGCGAAGCCGCCCTCGATGGCGATCACCCGGGATGGCACGGCCATGCACATATCGCCTCAACCCCATCGAAGGTACGCGGCCCATCCTGGCATAGCGGGGGAGCGAAGGAAAGCGGCCGGAGGGCCCGATCAGCCGCTCCGCAGTCTCCAACCGCCAACGCAGCGCGGCACGGACGGGTTCTCATCCGGCGAGGTGGAAGCACGACCGGCCACTGGATTTCGCCGCATACATGGCGTCGTCGGCCCGCTGGATCAGCGTGCGGCAATCGGTGCCGTCGGCCGGATAGATGGCGACCCCGACACTGGCGCCGATTTCGATCTCGTGATCCTCGATCATGAAAGGTCGGCTGATCGTGTCGACGACGTTGCCGGCCACCAGGGACGCAGCCTGCGGCGAGGCGATGCTGTCGAGCACCACCACGAACTCGTCGCCGCCCAGGCGGGCGACGAAATCCGAGTTGCGGACGCAGGACTTCAGGCGGATTGCCGCCTCGACCAGCAGCCGGTCGCCGATCTCGTGGCCGTGGCAATCGTTGACCGGCTTGAAGTGATCGAGATCGATGAACAGCAGCGCCAACTGCCGGCCTTCCTCGGCGGCGGCATCGATCAGGCGTCCGAGTCTTCCGTCGAAGTGGCGGCGGTTGGGCAGATCGGTCAGCGGGTCGTAATTGGCCTCGTGCCTGACCAGTTCGACCGCGCGGGCGCGGCTGGTGATGTCCGAGAACACCGCGACGAATTGCAGCGGCCGGCCGGAATCGTCGCGGATCGCGGTGATGGTCAGCCATTCGGCATACAGGCTGCCGTCCTTGCGGCGGTTCCAGATTTCGCCCTGCCAGCACCCCAGGTCGTACAGCGACCGCCACATGACCTGGTAGTATTCCTTGTCGTGCTTCCCCGACGCCAGCAGGCTGGGAGTCTTTCCCAGCACCTCGTCGATCGCGTAGCCGGTGATGCGCAGGAAGGCGGGATTGACCGTGGTGAACCGGTTGTCGGCATCGGTTACCGCAATGCCTTCGTCGGTGGTCTCGAAGACGGTGTGGGCGATCCGCATCTCCGCCTCGATGCTGCGGCGGCGGGTGATGTCGGAAAAGCTCACCACCGCGCCGATGATGCCGCCGTCGCGGTGGATGGGGTGGGCGCGGTATTCGACCGGAAAGCTCGATCCGTCGGGACGGAAGAAGACCTCGTCGTCGACATGGGCGACCACGCCCTCGGCGACGCAGCGGTGGACCCGGCATTCGAGAACGGGATAGGCGGTTCCGTCGGCACGATGGTGATGAAAGGCGAGATGGGTATCGCAGCCAAGCAGCGCCTGCGGCGAGTCGTATCCCAGCATCCGCGCGGCGGCCGGATTGCAGATGATGCAGCGGCCCTCGCCATCGATGCCGTAGATGCCTTCGCCGGTGGATTCCAGCAGCAGGCGGATCTCCTCCTCGCTGGTCCGCAATTCCTGGTTCGATTCGGTGAGGCGGGACGCCAGGTCGGCCAGTTCCTTGGTTCGCGCCGCGACCACGATCTCCAGTCCGTCGCGCTGGGCGGTGACGGTATCGGCCAGCAGCTGCCGGGCATGTTCCCGCCGGTCGGCCATCAGCGCCAGGACGAAGATGGCCGCGGACAAGGGGATGGAGGTGCCGAATGTTTCAATTGTCCCACGCCGCCACGACGCCATCGCTTCGCTCGCCGACAAGGTGCTGGCGACCACCAAGGGATACTCGCCCACCGGCCGGGCGCCGATGTAGCGGGTGATTCCATCCCAGGCGCGGACCTCTTCATGGAACGCGAACGCGCCGCTCGTGAGCACCTCGCCGTAGCCGTAGGGCACCTTCTGTCCCAAACTGTCCACCAGCGGGACGCGCGCCAGGATGGTGCCGTCCGCCATCAACAGGGCACCGGTGCCGGTCGCGCGGTTGTTGGCGGCAGCCAGTATCTCGGCCAGGAACTCGGGTCTCACCGCCGCCACGACCACGCCGGCGAACGAGCCGTCGGGAGCCAGGCGGGGACGGCTGGCCGGTATGCGCGGGTCTCCGGTGACGCGGCTGACGATTGGCGGCGAAAGGTGAAGCGCGTCATCGGCGAAATGATCGCGCCAGTAGTGAAAATACTCCCGGTCCGAGAGATCGACGGCGAGCAGCGGCTTCGCCGTGACCAAGGGGCCGACCAGCGCCCCCTCCTTGTTGACGACGATGACGTCCGCGACTTCCGGCATCGCCCTGACCCGCCCCAGCAGGCGCTGGGCTTCGAACACAGAGAAGTAGTCTTTCCGCTCCAGTTTTTCCGCCGCATCGATCAGCAGCGTGTCGACATTGCGAAGCGCCGCGCTGACCTGGTAGGCGGTCGAACCGCTCAGCGCCGAGAGCAGCGATTCCGCTTCACGCTTCTCGGCGTGATAACTGTGCACGACTTCCAAGGCAGCCGCGATATGGAAGACAACGATCAACAGAAACGCGAACTTGCGCGACTTCCAGCCCGGTATTCGTGAAGGTATATCGCCTTCGGGCATTGCCGATTCCCCCTGCCGACGTTCGCGGCGGTCTTATTGTAATTCTCCTCCCCCTCTTTGGCATGGTCGAAAATCACATGGCAATGCGGCTAGTATACAGATGCAAACAGAAGATTCACGACGGCTCGCTCTCCTCGTTCGTCACCCCCGCGAAGGCGCTAGGCGATTCACACATCTCGAAGCCTCCAGCCGTAGGCGATGGATCGGAAATACTCCAGACCGTGGCGGAAGGTGATCGGGCCTGGCGGTTTG
>Ga0265331_10000156_pt1 | contig 87128 bp, 76 predicted proteins | sample 41923metaG_FD_202088 | JGI IMG/M metagenome (GOLD analysis project Ga0265331, IMG submission 202088) | Rhizosphere microbial communities from Carex aquatilis grown in University of Washington, Seatle, WA, United States - 4-19-23 metaG | ecosystem: Host-associated > Plants > Roots > Rhizosphere... | reverse complement strand
AGGCTATCCTCGGCTTCCTGCGCGACCATGTCCCCGCCCAATGGAACACTCTCCGCGACACTGTCACTGACAATTTTCGCGTCATAAACCCAGCCGAATTTCGGGTCGTGGCGTAGACTCGGTATACCAGGATATTTCTCGCGGACAAGCGGACCCAACCTACCCGTCCGGTGAAGGCCACCTACCGTGCGCCCGCGTGATCTGGCGTAATTCAGCACCGGTGCTGGAGAATAGCCATGGGTCAAGTCCACGTCATTTGCGGTCCTGAGCGACGTCGGCGGTGGAGCGAGGGTGAGAATCCATTAGCCAAAACTGCACTGGCCACACGGCGTGACGCCGATGCGGGAGAGAGTGCTCTCGCGAAGTTTGCGGTAGGCCGGCGCGTTGTAGACCTGGAGAACGTGCTGCGTCTTGACATCGCCGATCGGATAGGTCGGCAGGCCGTCCATGCAGCAATGGGCCACTGCCCCAGTGGCGGTGATCGACAGCTCAAACCAGCGGCTGCATCCCTCGTTGGGAACGGTGGCCGGCGGCGGAATACCCACCTGCCCTAGCCATTCCGCCGGGGCGTAGACCTCAACCTGGAACAACGGAAACTCGGTCAGGACCCACCGGCGGAAAACTTCACCCTCCTGCTCGCCCCGGCCGACCCGCGAGATGATCACGGGAGCCGCCAATTGACCATTTTCCTTGGCACGATGGATCATGCGCAGACGTTCCAGGGTCCTGCCGAAGCTAATCTTCATAACCTCCTCGTATCGCTCCCGGGTGCATTCATTGAGCGATACGGAGAGGTACCTGATGTTCTTCAGTGCTAGGAATTGTTTGAATTTTCTCTCGGTCAACGGCGAGCTGTTGGTTATCACGGTGATCGCGGCATTCGGCAGCTTTTCGTTGCAGGTGGCAATGATGTCGATGATCCGATTGTCGAGAAACGGCTCGTTGACTTTGAATGGCGATAGCTGGAACTGAACGTTCCTCGGAATATCCGTCAGGTCGTTGATGATCTTCTCTACCAGCGCGTCCGGCATAGTGGTGCCGTGACGCGGCAATTCGTCCTGCGGACAGAACCAGCATTTAGCATTGCAGATGGCCGCCGTCTCGATATGGACGTGCTTAGGGAAATTCAGATAGGGGCTACTTCGCAAGGCGGCAATCATTTCCCCATATTGGGACATACCTAGTTGGGCTCCTGTCCCGGTGAGGGCGGGACGGCAAGCCGGTAGGGGTGCTCGTCCTGCCGGTAATCGATCAATCTACCGTTGTGCTCTATCAACACCAGATCCGTGGAGATCTCCGCCGCGGCCATCTCGGCAATGATGTCTGCGGCCCGCCATTGCGGCGGAATGATCACCACCTGGGCGGGATGGTCATGCAGCCAGTCCCGGAAGCGGATGATCTGCCCGGTCCCTGGCACGAAGGTCCCGACCTTGGCCGGGTCGGAATCGATGACGGTCGGAAAGCGCTCTTCATCCATGCCATACTGACACATGAAGGCCGCGGACTTGCCGGTCCCCCCCCACACCGCCACCGAGGTTCCCGAGGCGTGCAGCGCGGCGAGCTGGCTGCGAATAGTCTCCAGAGCCTGTCCCGAACGAATCTGGAAGAGGCGGGCATCCTCAGCCCGCGCCACGAATTCGGGGTGGCCCAAGAACCGAATGAAAGCATGCACCACCTCTCCACCATAGGCATGCCCGATCCGCAGCACTTCGACGCCGGAATTCTCCAGCATTCTGGTAAACGACCCCGTCGTGAATTGGGAACTGTGCTCGTAGTAAAAATCCGAGGTGCGGCCGGTTTCGAGGACGCGGTCGATGCAGGGGACCTCAATATAGCCCAGCGGCTCGCACTCGCAACACGCAGCGGCAAAGGTTAATTGCTGAAGAAACCCGAGAGGATCGATCAGGTGCTCGAGCACATGGCGGCTGATCACCAGATGGGGGGCAAGTTGTTCCAGGTGGCTGGCCGGGTCGAACAGTTCGGCGCGCAGGTCGATGCTGGCATTGGCGCTGATGGCGCCATGAGGGTCGAATCCGATGTAGCGGCCCTGCGGTCGTTTGGCTGCAAGCGCGGCGAGAAAACTGCCGTCGCCGTGGCCCACCTCGACGACGACGGGCTGCGGCGGAAGATGCGTCAGGATGGCGTCACACAGGCTGCGAATATGCTCGGACCATATTTGGCCGCTGTTGAACATCAGGTTCGGCTTCTCGGAATACGGAACGTGCTTGTAGTCGAAGTCTGGGTTGAAGATGTGGCCGCAATCGATGCAACGATAGAAATCCGAGGGCAGGCGCGGAAGGTTGCGCGCCTGCTCGGCAGTCGTCGGCCAAGCCAGGGTTGCCAGGGGCTGGCGGCCGCCCTGGAAGAACGGGACAGCCACGTGGTAGCCGCAGGCGGAGCAGGTTGTGCCGCGAGGCAGGTATCTGGTCATGGGCAATGCCACACTGAAACGTCTCCCTCGCGGCCGGAAGTCCTTCTCATGCGGGTCCGAGGCATGCCGCCAGCTGCTCCAGGGGCACAGTATACGTGGTGGAATCCTCTCGCGCAGCCGGTCTCGTCGTGGCTACCGGCTGCGCGACGACCGCGGCGTAGTCGAGCCTGCCCACCGCCGCCAGGCAGGCTGGCATCGCGTGGGGTTTGGTGATGATCTCGACCATTCGCGCCCCGGGCGGGCAGAAGGCACAGTTGACCAGTCCCGAGCCGGTGGCGGAGACCACCACCTCCGCTCCGGCTAGCGCAGAGATCTGTTGCTCGAGGGTCATCTCGCCCAGAAGAATCACCGAGAATCCGCGCGCGGCCAGATAGGCTTCGATCTCGGCCTCGTTTACCAGCTTCCGCCGCGCCGTGTCTCGGCGCGAGACGTACAGCCGCTTGCAGAGCGACGGCGCCACGCCCTTGGCCAGATTGCCGCGCAGGAATTCCACCACCTCCGGATAGACAATGCCAGTTCTCGACGCGAACGACGGCGCCAACAGGTGCCGGCAGTGGAGATATTCGTCCCGGCGCTTGTAGATCAGGTTGCCGTCGGGCACTCCCAGCCGGGCCAGCGCCGCTCGCTGCACATCGGAAAGCGTCTCGCCGACCAGCAACGGCATGCGCGTGATGTCGTCGAACCGTGACAGGACTGCGAGGCGGCCGAGATAGTCGATCAGCCAGTGAGTGTAATCGGTTTGGTTGCCGCCAAAGAATAGCGCACATCGCTGGTCGATGCGGCGTATCGCCGCAGGAGGCATGAGGAACGCGGTAGCGTCCCGAATCTGTACGATCTCGGAGTAGACCGAATAGGCGGTGTCCGGTAGCTCCACCAACTGGCAGTGGGAACAGCCGTAGCGCGGAATCTGCCCCTCGGCTGTCAGCGGCAGGAAGTTGGCCGTAACCTGGGCCTCTCGCAATTCCAGCAGGTACGTGGGCAGACATTGGAGGGGGGCTGGGACGCAGGATTCCGCCGGGGCGTCGATCAGACGGCACTCTGCCACCACCGGCGTCCATCCGGCCAGGGTGTCGGGCGGGACCAGTTGGGCGGTGAGCAAGCGTTTGCCTCGCATGATCTGGCTCGCACGATCGAAGACGTCAAAGACCTCGTCGACTTGGCCGAGCTTGCGCAATGCCGCGCCAAGATTGGCAAGCGTCTCGCCATGATTCGGCTGCAGAGCAACGGCGCGGCGGTAGGATGCGACTGCTTCCTGGAACCGTTTTGCCTGCACGAGGGCTGCGCCGAGATTGGACCAGATCTGGTGGTCGTTCGGCGCCAGGACTGCCGCCTGGCGCTGGGCCTCGACCGCCTCTTCATATCGCTGTAGTCGGTAAAGGGCATTGCCAAGATTATACCATGCTGTGTACAGGTCTGGCTTGATGGTGATTGCTTGGTGATAGGCATCAATAGCCTCATCCACCCGTCCGATATTATATAGAATCATCCCCATATTCGAATGAACCTCGGCAAAATCAGGCTTGATCTTTAGGATCTGCTGAAGAACGCCGATAGTATCATCGAATTGACCGGCGCGACTAAACTCGTTCGCCTGCGTGATAAGGCCATCAAGCGAAACTGAAGCGACGCCTACACTTCTCCCCGTGGTCTCGCTATGAACTTTTGTCCTAGCCATGTCCGCGCCAGCCCCAATTTTTGCTTTTTTCTACCGTTACAACGTGGCCGACAAATGGTTAACACACTGTTGAAAAAAGCACGGCAATGAGCTGTGGTTCCGGGCTCATCGTGGCACATAGCCGCCATTTGCCGACCGTCACGCTGCGGGATTTGCCCGACGGCATCTCAGGTGGGATTGTGGCGGGAACCTCCCCACCCGGTTGATTCGCTTCCGAAATCCCGGATGAAGAAGGGGCCGCGTCGCACCAATCGATCAGAACGGGAATCCGTTGAAGGTGGGGGGCCTGTCGCCCTCTTTGCCCCGGCTACGAGGATTTGCGGCATCTTCGGTCTGCCGGGAAGGCTGACGTTTGCCCGCAGTTGCCCTTGATGCCCAATGATGCCCCCGCGGGGTAGTGGCGGGGGCGGGAAGGCGGTGGGACCGGGATGGCCGGCGGCGGTGGCAATCGCCGCCGAGAAAGGTCACCATTTGATCGGAACGATGCCGTTGCGTATGCTGTCGGCCGAGCAGAATTCCCGATTTCGAGGTTTGGGCATGAAACCATCCGAAGCCCTGCGGACCCACCGGGAGATGGTCCGCCGCGCGGTCGCTTCGCACCGCGCCTGCAATGCGCGGGTGTTCGGGTCCGTCATTCACGGCGATGACCGTGACGGCAGCGATCTCGACCTGCTGGTCGATACCCTTCCGGGAGCGACGCTGTTCGACCTTGGTGGTCTTCAAATCGAATTGGAAGAGACGCTCGGCATTTCCATCGACGTTCTGACGCCCGGCGACTTGCCAGCGAAATATCGGGATCAGGTGCTGGCGGAAGCCGTGCCGATATGAGCGCGAGCCGCCTTGCCGAATATCTCGACCATATGCTTGAAGCCGGCCGGCTCTCCCGGTCGTACATCGAGGGGCTTGGCTATGAGGAATTTCTTGCCGACAAGCGGACCCAGCAAGCGGTGATCATGAATCTCGTGATCATCGGCGAGGCTGCGACCAGATTGCTGAAAGACCACCCCGACTTTCTTGACGCGCATCCTGAGGTGCCATGGAAAAGCATGAAGGGGATGCGCAACCGCATCGCCCACGGCTACTTCGAAATCGATCTCGGGGTGGTGTGGGAAACGGTGCAATCCGCGCTTCCGGAACTGCTCGCGCGACTGCCTGCCATCAGGGACGAAGCCGCTACGATCAAGACGGATGGGCGCAGTTGACGCTGAGCTGCTGTTCCGCGTGCGCCGAGGCGCCCATACTGGTGCCGCTCATAATTGCGCTAAGTCTGATCTTCAAAACGCTCCTGATCCTCTCCATTATGAATTTCATAGGGGACAAAGCGTGGGCCAGGGGGATGCCACGGCTCCCAGACATGACAGAACTTAGTCCTCCATGCTCTTCCATAGATATCCCTGTAGTAGACGCGGCCATGCACATAAATTGTAGCTTTTTTGAGCCTCGCATTTTTAATTGCATCGATCGCTTCTTGATCATTTATTGGCGTCTTGCCTGTCTCTTGCTGGCCAGGCGAAAGCATGAAGCGGGAAACAAAATAACCAGATCCGTCAATTACATTTTTGTCTCTGTGGTTTAGACAGGGATCATCTTTAGAAATCTTTCCTCCGAATGCGGTCCAGGCCATGCCGCCAATGTACAAAACATTTGTAGCGGCGGTTGCTCCAAAATTTTTTACGGTTGCACAAAGAAAATCACAATAAATCTTCGCTTCATTTTCAGATACGGCAGGTTTCTGATTCGCTATATCGTCAGAGATCTCAAATTTCCATTCTACCAATCCGACATGAGCGCGGAGTTGTTTGCGAGCCGTGTCGCGGACGACCCACATTTGCCAGAACGCGAACACGGCAAGCAAAGAAGTGAATATAACAAGTGCTCCTGATAGAGTGGCGTTCGGGTCCGTCAATAATTTATGCCACCATCCCTCCTCGGTTCTGGGCGGGCTGGTGTTGTTATCGCATTGGGCGCTTACATACAGCGGCGCATTTTTCGTCGACCCAGGTTGAGGCGTGCGCTTGGCGTTATTATTGTCAGATTCGGCCGGCTTCAGGCGTTCTTTTTTGGTGTCTGTTCCGCTGTGATTTTGTAGATTGCCAGCATCTTCCACATTTACTTCCGCATCTGCTGGCGTTGCGCCACACATCATGGAATATACTATAATTACACGTAGTATTTTCAGCATTATCCTGATGCTTCCCCGATGATCCGCCACGATACCCTCCCGCACTGGGTCAACTCGCGACTGGATCTTACCTCGGTGAAGCGGGGGAAAGAACCGAGGAATGCTAGGCATGGAGTTGGCCTAATCGAGTGTCTTCTGGCACGAAGCGGCCATTCAACGCCCACACTCCGTCACCGGCGCCACCGCATCGCGCCGCCGCCCCACTCCCCCTCACCCCCCGTGGGATTATCGCGGGACGTTCCCCGCCGCCACCCCTTCAAGCGCCGGCGGACCCTCCCCACCCGGTTGATTCCCTTCCGAAATCCCGGATGAACGAGGGCCCGCGTACCACTAAAACCCTCAGAACGGGAATATGATATCCAGCAATTGCTGCCCGTAGCGCGGCTGCGACACGTCGCTGGCGACGCCGCGGCCGCCGTAATAGATGCGCGCCTCGGCGATCTTGTCGTAGGTCACCGTGTTCGAGGTCGACAGATCCTCGGGGCGGATGATGCCGCGGATGGTCAGCTCGCGCATCTCGTAGTTCACCTTCATCTCCTGGCGGCCCGAGATCACCAGGTTGCCGTTGGGCAGCACCTGGGTGACGGTGGCTGCGATGTTGGTGGTCATCTGCTCGGTGCGGCCGGTCGAACCGGCGCTCACCGCGCTCGACGTCGAGCCCAGGTTCAGCAGCGACGAGGGGTTGGCGCCCTGGGGCAGGAACTTGGCGATCTGGCCTTCGTAGCCCAGCAGGTTGGTGGCGTTGGCGGTCTCCGCCCCGGTGCGGGTGCGGTCGAGGCTGGTGGTGAACGAGACGGTGTCGTTGACCGACAGCGACACGGTGAGGATGTCGCCGACGTCCTTGGCGCGCTGGTCCTTGAAGAATGCCCGCGCCCCCGCCCGCCACAGCGAGTTGGCGCCCTGGGGCGGCGCCATCGGCGACGGCATCGGCATCGACACCGGAGTGTAGCCGGGCTTCTGGTTGGGGTTCTGGATGTTCGAAACTTCCGGGCCCGACCCGACTTCGGACAGGCGGGTCAGGGTGTTGCAGGCGGCGAGCGAGGTGACCGCGGCGGCGACGGCGGCGGCGCGGGCCAGGCTGGAGAGGGCGGGGCGGGTCATGGCATGGCTCCTTGGTCGGCGCGTCAATTGGTGACGGTGCGGGTGCTGGCGGCGGCGATCGACACCGTGCTCGGGCCTTCGACGGTTCCTTCGACGGTCTGCTTGGTCTGCAGGTTGGTCACCTTGATGAGGTCGCCGCGACCGCCGTCGTCGAGGGCGCGGCCCTGGGCGGTCAGGGTCATGAACGGGGTCTTCAGCACCAGGGTGACCGCGGCATTGCGCGCCACCAGCAGGGGCCGCTGCAGTTCGGCCAGGCGGATCGGCTGGCCGGCCTTGATCTGGAAGCGGGGTTCCTTGCCGACCAGCTCGCGCGGGTCGACGGCGATGTCGCGCCGCACGCCTTCGTCGCGGATTTCGATCCACTGCACGTCCCGTTCGGCGATGACGTCGCCGCGATTGAAGGTGCGGGTCAGCACCGGCAGCTTGCTCATGGTGAAGGTGCGCCCCGACACCCGCATCCGCGTCGCCGACGGCGAGCCGGCGGGAACCTCGACGAAGGCCGAGAAGCGCTGGGTGCGCGGGTCAAGCACCAGGTCGCGCACCGCCACGGTGGTCGGCACGCCGGTGGGAACCACCAGCGAAAGGCTGGTGCGGTTGTTGATCTCGAAACCGGAGCCCTGGGGCAGGCCCTCGAGGTCGAGCGCCTCCTTGATTTCGGCCTCGATCGCCTGGGCGGGGATGGTCTGCCCGGCGCGCTCGACGACGATGTGCTCGAAATTGGTGGTCGGGCGCCAGTCGATGCCGTTGTTGACGGCGACCGCGGCAAGCCAGCGGACGTCGAGGGTGACCCGCTTGCCCGCCTGCGGCGACGGAGCGACAACGGTTGCCCCCTTGTCGCCGAGATTGTCCCACAGGTCGCCCAGGCGGATGGTGTCGCCCTCCAGCGTGGCGTTGCCGCGCAGCTGGGCAGGAAGTGCCGCCGCCAGGCAGACGGCGGGGGCGGACAGCAGCAGAGCGATGGCGAAGCCGAACCGTTTCATGGCTGCTTTCTCACTTCATCTGGTTGATGGTGTTGAGCATCTCGTCCGCCGCCTGGATCACCTTGGAATTCATTTCATAGGCGCGCTGCGCGCTGATCAGGTCGGTGACTTCGGACACCACGTTGACGTTCGAGGTTTCCAGGTAGCCCTGCATGATGGTGCCGTAGCCCGGTGTGCCGGGCGCCGCGTCGGAATTGTTGCCCGACGCCGGGGTGACCAGGAACAGGTTGTTGCCCATCGCCTGCAGGCCGGCCTCGTTGGGGAAGATCGACATGGTCAGCTGGCCCTTGATCGACGGCGTCACCGTGCCGTCCAGCTTCTCCATCACCTGGCCCGAGGCGTTGATGGTCACCCCCACCGCGTTGGCGTCGATGGTGATGCCGGGCGCCACCGTGTAGCCGTCGTGGGTGACGATCTGGCCCTGGCTGGACAGCTGGAAGGTGCCGTCGCGGCTGTAGGCGTTCTCGCCCGACGGCAGCTGGATCTTGAAGTAGCCCTTGCCCTGGATGGCCAGGTCCAGCGTGTTGTCGGTGTTCTGCAGCGAGCCCTGCTCGGTGATGCGGTAGACTGCGGTGGTCTTGACGCCCAGGCCGAGCTGGATGCCGGTCGGCACGATGTTGCCCAGGTCGGACGAGGTCGAGCCGACCCGGCGCAGGTTCTGGTACAAAAGGTCGCTGAATTCCGGCCGCCGGCGGGTATAGGCGGTGGTGTTCATGTTGGCGATGTTGTTGGAAATCACTTCGACGTTGGTCTGCTGGGCCAGCATGCCGGTGGCGGCGATGTTGAGTGCGCGCATGATCGTCTACCCCTTCTCGTATCGTCTCGTCGTCAGGCGTTCTGGACGCTGGCCAACACCTGGATGGCCTTGGTGTGGCGGTCCGATTCGGCCTGGATGATCTGCTGGTTGTGTTCGTATTCGCGCAGGATGGTCATCATCCTGGTCATTTCGACCACCGGCTGGACGTTGGATTCCTCCACCATCCCCTGCACGATGTCGGGACGCGCGACCACGTCGGCGCTCTGGGTGGTCTCGTAGAGCCCGTCGCCGACGTTGTGGAGGTCCTGGTCGTTGGAGAAATTCACCACCTTGAGCTTGGCGACCACGCCGTTCTCGGTCTGCACGGTGCCGTCCGGGCTGACGTTCACGCTGGTCTCGTTGGGGGCGAAGATGATCGGCTGGTCGCGGCTGTCCATCACCGCGAACCCGGCGCTGTCGACCAGCATGCCGCCCTCGTCCATGCGGAAATGGCCGTTGCGGGTGTAGCGCATGCCGGCCTCGGTCTCGATCTCGAAGTAGCCGTCGCCGTGCAGCGCGAAGTCGAGCGAATTGTCGGTCTTGGTCAGCGGGCCCTCGCGGGTGTCCCGGATCTGGCCGACATCCTGCACGAAGGACAGCTTGTTGCCGGTGGGGGTGTAGCCGGTGCGGGTCGGGATCAGGAACTCGCGGAACATCATTTCCTGGTTCTTGTAGGCGGGCGTGTTGGAGTTCGCCATGTTGTTGGCGACCACTTCCATCTGGCGCCACAGCGCCGTCTGCCGGGAAAGTGCGATGTAGGTCGTGTTGTCCATCGTTCTCGTATCCGCTGCCGGATTGAAGCTCGCCCAGTCTGTTGCATGGCCTGTGCCAATCCGCTGTGGCGGGAGAAATCCATGGAAACCAAGGGGTTTGCCGCCGCGGGGGGCCGTTGCGGGCAGCGCTTGCCCGGCAGTTATTGCCGTCGCCGGCCGACATCGGTATGACCGGCCATGCCGAAGGGAGAGGTGGGGGCGGCGCTTTCCGATGGGCGGCCTCAACCATCTGTTAACCGCGGGGGGATACCCTTCATTTTGAAGACGTGCGCGTGGACCGGCGGGTGGGGATAATGGCGGAAGATCTTGAAGAGGATTTTGACGAGGAAGGCGAAGGCTCCGAGCAGCAACCGGAGGAGACGCCGGTCAAGCTGCCGATCAAGAAGATTCTCATCATCGTCCTTCCCATCCTGCTGCTGCTCGGCGCCGGCGCCGGCCTGTACTTCACCGGCGTGATCGATTCGATGCTGGGCAAGGGCCACGGCGAGGCGGCCGCGCCCCATGCCGAGGCGGCGCCCCATGCGGTGGGGCCGGCCGCCTTCATGGAAGTGCCCGAGATGCTGGTGAACCTGCAGAGTTCCGGCCGCAAGCAGGCCTTCCTCAAGATCCGGGTGGCGCTGGAACTGGAGAATATCCTCGACCAGCAGAAGATCGATCCGCTGATGCCGAGAATCCTCGATGCCTTCCAGGTCTATCTGCGCGAACTGCGGATCGAGGACCTTCAGGGCGCCGCCGGCATGCATCTGTTGCGCGAGGAACTTTTGACCAGGGTCAACGTGGCGGTCAAGCCGACCAAGGTCAACGACATTCTGTTCAAGGAAATGCTGGTCCAGTAGGGACAGCCCATAGGCGAATGTAATGGTTGCGGTAGACGAAGGCGGTCAGCCCAGATCCGATGCGGACGAAGAGGCCCTCATGGCCGAATGGGCCGCCATGGCCGGCGACGACGATGGCGGTGGCGGCGGTGGCGGTGGTGGCGATGCTGGCGGCGGCGGTGGCGAATCGGACGCCATGGCCGCCGAATGGGAGGCCATGCTCGGCGGTGGCGGCGGCGAGGGCGAAGCCGCCGCGGCGGCGCCGAAGGAGACCACCCGCGTCCTCAACCAGGACGAAATCGATTCGCTGCTCGGCTTCGACGACGACCACGGGCGCGGCGACGACAAGTCCGGCATCCAGGCCATCCTCAACTCGGCTTTGGTGTCGTACGAACGCCTGCCGATGCTCGAGGTGGTGTTCGACCGCCTGGTGCGCATGATGTCGACGTCGATGCGCAATTTCACCTCGGACAACGTCGAGGTCTCGCTCGACAACATTTTGTCCCTGCGCTTCGGCGACTACCTGAATTCGATCCCGCTGCCCGCCATGCTGGCGGTGTTCAAGGCCGAGGAGTGGGACAATTTCGGCCTGCTGACGGTGGATTCGTCGCTGATCTATTCGATCGTCGACGTGTTGCTGGGCGGCCGCCGCGGCACCGCGGCGATGCGCATCGAGGGCCGGCCCTACACCACGATCGAGCGCAACCTGGTCGAGCGGATGGTCCACGTGGTGCTGTCCGATCTGTCGGCCGCGTTCGACCCGCTGTCGCCGGTCACCTTCCGTTTCGACCGGCTCGAGACCAATCCGCGCTTCGCGACCATCTCGCGGCCGTCCAACGCCGCCATCGTCGCCAAGCTCAGGATCGACATGGAGGATCGCGGCGGCCGCCTCGAGCTGCTGCTGCCCTACGCCACCCTGGAGCCGGTGCGCGAGCTGCTGCTGCAGATGTTCATGGGCGAAAAGTTCGGCCGCGACTCGATCTGGGAAACCCACTTGGCCGAGGAACTGTGGCTGACCGAGGTGCAGATGAAGGCGGTCCTCGATGAGCAGGTGATGAACCTGCGCGACGTGCTGCATTGGAAGGTGGGATCGAAATTCATGCTCAACGCCACCACCGATTCCGGCGTGGACCTGCGTTGCGGCGACATGTCGATGTTCCGCGGGCGGATGGGCCGCAAGGGGCAGCACATCGCCATACGCGTCGACGACCGCACCTTCCAGAAGGGCTGAGCGGATGGACTGGAAGATCATCCTCGACCTCCTGGTGTCCTGCCTGCTGGTGGCCACCATCGCCTATGCCGTCCGGCTGAACGCCCGGCTGGGGGCATTGCGGAAGAACCGGGACGACCTGTCGAAGATCATCGTCAATTTCAACGAAGCCACGGTCCGCGCCGAATCCTCGATCCCCAAGCTCAAGCGCACCGCCGAGGAGGCCGGGTCGGCCCTGCAGGAACGTGTGGAAAAAGCGCAGTCTTTGCGCGATGATCTCGCCTTCATGATCGAGCGCGCCGACACCATGGCTAATCGGCTGGAGAATGCCGTGCGCTCGGCCCGCAGCGATGTGCGGACACCGCCGCAGCAGCAGCCGCAGCAGTCTTCGGGGCCGCCCGCCCGGGCGGGCGGTTCGCGCGCCGCCCAGCAGGCGACAGTGGCGGCCGCCTCGGCCGCGGCGGAAACAGACGGCGACGACCGTTCCGAAGCGGAACGCGAGTTGCTGCGCGCCCTGCAGTCGATGAGGTAGCCGGTGGCAAAGGTCAAGACAGCACCTCGGGTTCCGTTTGTCCGGCTGCTGCCGGCGCTGATCTTTGTCGGCGCCCTGATGCTGTCGGTGCGGGTGGGCGATATCTGGAAGGGCATGGCCGGCCTGGGCTCGGTGCACGTGGCGGGCGTGCTGGAGGCCGAGCAGCCGGCCCGCGGCGCCACCCCCACGCCGGCGCCGGCGCCGAAGCCGAGCGAGGCGCCCAAGCCCGCCGAGGCCGGCGAACCGGCGGCGATGTCGCCAACCGAGATGGACGTGTTGCAGAAGCTGAGCCAGCGCCGCGGCCAGCTCGATCTTCGCGAAAAGGATATCGAGCGCCGCGAATCCCTGCTCAAGGCCGCCGAGGATCAGATCGAGCGCAAGATTGCCGAGATGAAGAGCCTGCGCGGCACGATTGAAAGTCTTTTGCGGCAATACAACGACCAGGAGGACAGCAAGATGCGCTCCCTGGTTAAGATCTACGAGAACATGAAACCCAAGGAAGCGGCGAAAATCTTTGAGCAGTTGGACATGGAGATCCTGCTGGAGGTTGTCGAGCGCATGAAAGAGCAGAAAGTGGCGCCGATCCTGGCGGAAATGGACCCCGGAAAGGCCCGCACGCTCACCAGCGAGTTGGCCCAGCGCCGGCAAATGCCCATCCCGAAACCGAGTTCGGGGGGATGAATATGGCTGATCCTGTAAAAATGACTTGCGCTGTTGCGGGCCACTGACTTAATTAAACAATTTTGCGGCTTGGTGGGTTCATGGGGTCATGACCCATTCTTCAAGGGAGCTGATGGATGGCTGTCGACAAGAATATCAATGTCCTGATCGTCGATGATTACAAGACGATGCTCAGGATTGTCCGCAACCTGCTCAAGCAGTTGGGCTTCAACAACGTGGACGAAGCGACCGACGGCTCGATGGCGCTGCAGATGCTGCGCGTCGGCAATTACGGCCTGATCATCTCCGACTGGAACATGGAGCCGATGACGGGCCTGCAATTGCTTCGCGAGGTCCGCGCCGATGCGGGCAAGGTGAAGGATACTCCCTTCATCATGGTGACGGCCGAATCGAAGTCGGAGAACGTGATCGCCGCCAAGGAGGCCGGTGTCTCCAACTATATCGTCAAGCCGTTCAATGCCGAGACGCTGAAGACGAAAATGGTCAGCGTATTGGGCGACTTCTAGCGGCGGGCGGGGGGGGTGGCGGCAATGGAGACAAAGGGTGTCGACCGAGATCTAGCCCTGCGTCTCGAAGCCATACGCCGGGATTACGGAGATACGATTCGCGTGGACGACCTCGCCGAGGTGGTTCACGCGCTGCTGGAGACCGTCACCGGCGATATCAGCGCCGGTGACCTCCGGCTCTACCGTGAACTGGAAGATCTCGCCGGCTACATCCACTCGGCCCGGGCCGAAATCGCCGCGCTCAGGCCGAGCGAAATCAAGACGGATTTCATACCGACCGCGACCGACGAACTCGATGCCATCGTCGGCGCCACCGAGGCGGCCACCAATCTCATCCTCGATGCGGCCGAACGGCTGGAGGGGCTGTCGCCGGTGCTCGATCCCGAGGTGGCCGAGAGGGTGATGGAGATCACCACCGCGATCTATGAGTCGTGCAATTTCCAAGACCTTACGGGCCAGCGGATCACCAAAGTGGTGAAGATGCTGAAAGAGATCGAGACACGGGTGGAAAACCTGGTCAAAATCTTCGGCGCAGAGGTCGACGATACGACGAAGAAGTCCAAAGAAATCGTTACCGACCAGGATTTGCTGAACGGACCGCAGCTTCCGGACGCTGCTCCCGACCAGGCTGAAATCGACAGGCTGCTGGCGAGCTTCGACTAGAGTTCCAATGAGTGCCCATGGCGATACGCTTGGCGGTAGAACGGCCCATCGATTCGACTGCGCGCCGTTGCCGCCTGCCGGCACCGGCGTGAGGGCGGCCGTCGGTATTCTGCTGCTGGCCTGCGCCCTGGTGTTCGCCACCGTGGGCGGGACCCTGGCGCAATCGCCGACCCCCCGCGCCGCCGCCCACGACGATTTCGGCCGCATGGTCTTCGACTGGCCGGGGCCGGTGACCTGGTCGGCCGAGGTCGCCAACAACCAGCTGGTGATCCGCTTCGACAAGGCCGTCGCCGGCGACCCCAAGACCCTTCTGAAGCCACTGGCCCGCTACTTCAAGACCGTCACCGTCAGCCCCGACCGGCGGCTGGTGACGTTCCAGCTGGCGGTGCCGGTCCAGGTCAAGAGCTTCGTCACCGGCACGTCGACGGTGGTCGACATCAGCGCGGCAGCCGCTCCCGCCGCCCCCACCCCGCCCGCGGCCAAGACACCGGCGGCGGCGGCCGAGGCGCCGACCGAGCTGATGGTGCGCGGCGGCGAGCACACCGGCTTCAACCGGGTGGTGTTCGACTGGTCCAAGCCGGTGGATTATTCAGTCAATGTCGAGGGCGGCAGGGTGGTGATCGGCTTCGATCGCCCGGCCAAGGTCAATCTCACCGCATTGCAGGCGTCGCTGCCCACCGACGTCACCATCGTCGAGGCCAAGCCCCAGGGCAAGGGCACCCAGGTGGTGCTGGCCCTGCCCGCGGGCATGCGCGTCCGCCATTTCACCAGCGGCGGCTCCAGGGTGGTCGTCGACCTGGTCCGTCCCGCCGGCTCCGAACCGCCCCGCGCCGCCGGTGCGCCGCCGCCCCTGGCGCCGGCGCCGGGCGCCGAGGGTGAACCGGCGGCGATGCAGCCGCTGGCGCCGTCGGCGGCTCCGACGCCGCCTGTGCCGCCGCCGCCGGTGAAGGCCGAGACCGCGGGGCCGGCCAGCGTCGCCGTCGGCTTCGACCAGCCTTCCGCCGCCGCCGCCTTCCGGCGCGGCGGTTGGCTGTGGCTGGTGTTCGACCGCAAGGCCGAGATCGACGCCAAGGCGATGCTGCGGACCGGCAACGGCACGGTCCTGCATGCCGAGCCGGTGCCGGCGAAGTCCGGCATCGCGGTGCGCCTGCTGGTCAAGCCGGGTTTCAACCCGGTGCCGCGCAAGGAAGGCAAGATGTGGGTGTTCGACCTGCTCGAACAGCCGCTGGCGCCCAAGGTGGCGTTCGACCTTAAGAAGCAGTTCGATTTCGCCGACCGCGGCCGCCTGGTGCTGGGTTCGTCGGAGACGGCGAAGGAGCCGGTGGTGTTCCGCGACCCCGAGGTCGGCGACACCATCCAGGTGGTGCCGGTGATGGTGGTCGGCGGCGGCGTCGCCGCGGGCCGCGACATGCCGGCGGCCGAATTGCTGCCCACCGCCCAAGGTATTGCCCTGGTGCCCCATGCCGATCGGGTGCGCCTCGACGCCTCGCACGCCAATGTCGAGGTGACCATGCCTGGCGGCGTGGCGATGTCGCGCGACGATCCGCACGCGGCGGCCCCGCCGGCCCAGCCGGCCAAGGCGGCGCATGCCGAACCGGCCAAGGCGGCCTCGGCGCCGGTCGTCACCGGGCCTCTCGATCTCGCCAATTGGCTCCAGGGCGGGCCGGACAAGTTCGAATCCGTTCATCAGCAATTGCTGGGCGCGGTAGCCGCCACCGATCCGGCGTCGCGCGGCCCCAGGCGCATCGCCGAAGCCCGCCACTACCTCGCCAACGGCATGGCCGCCGAGGCCCTGGGTGTGCTCAAGATCGCCGCGCGCTTCGATCCGGCCGTCGCCGAAACCGCCGATTTCCGCGGGGCGCGGGGCGCCGCCAATTTCATGATGGGCCGCGATGGCGAGGCGATCGAGGACCTGGCCCACCCCAGTCTGGCGAACGACAAGCATGTCGCCGTGTGGCTGGCGGCCGCCCGCGCCCACAACGGCCAGGATCCGGCCGGGCAGGCGGTGGTGCTGCGGCAGACGGCGCAGGAACTCAAGGGCCTGCCGCCGCGGGTGCGCCTGACGCTGGGCCGCGTCGCCGTCGAGACCGAGGTCGCGGCCGGCGACGCCAAGTCGGCGCTGACCGTGGTCAATGCCATCGCCGGCAACGATCTCGACGTGCGCGAGGGCAATGCGCTGGACTACCTGTCCGGCCTCACCGCCCAGGCCGGCAAGCAATACGACCAGGCCATCGGCCGCTACCGCGACGCCGAGGCCGGGATGTCCCGGCCCGACCGCGCCTTCGCCGCCCGCAACCGCATCGAATTGCAGCTGAGCCTCGGCCAGATCACCAAGGCCGACGCCATCCACCAGCTGGAACACCTGCGCTTTGCCTGGCGCGGCGGCGATTTCGAATACCAGCTGCTCAAGCGCCTGGGCGACCTGCTGATCGCCGACGGCCGCTACGGCGAGGGCCTGCGCCTTCTGCGCCTGATCGTCGACAACTTCCCCGACCATCCCGACATCCATTCGGTCAACAAGATGATGTCGGACACCTTCGCCCGCCTGTTCCTCGACGGCGAGGCCGACAAGCTGTCGCCGGTGGCCGCCATCGGCCTCTACGACGAGTTCCAGGAACTGACGCCGGCCGGCGACAAGGGCGACGAGATGATCCGCAAGCTGGCCGACCGGCTGGCGTCCATCGACCTCAACGACCGCGCCGCCGACCTTCTCAGCCACCAGGTCCATTTCCGCCTGTCCGGCGCCGACAAGGCCCGCGTCGGCGCCCGGCTGGCGGTTATCGACCTGCTCGACCACAAGTCCGGGCCGGCGCTGGAGGCCCTCGATTCCAGCGAGGTGCCCAACCTGCCGGCCGAGCTCTACGACCAGCGGCGCTTCCTGAGGGTGCGGGCGCTGGCCGACCTCGGCCGCACCGGCGAGGCGCTGGCGCTGATCATCAACGACCAGACCGACACCGCCAAGGATCTGCGGGCCGAGATTTATTGGGAAATGAAAAAATGGCCCGAGGCGGCGGCGGCGCTCGACGTGGTGATCGGACAGCCGGCGCCGGGGGCGCGCAACAAGGTGGCGCAGCCGATGGCGCGCCGCATCCTCGACCTGGCCACCGCGCTGACCCTGGCCAAGGACGAGCGCGGATTGCAGCGGCTGCGGCGCAGCTGGGGCGCCCAGATGGACGGCACCGCCTTCAAGGAGGCGTTCGACCTGCTGACCAGCGAACCCGAGCACGGGATCGTCGACTACCGCAAGGTCGACGACAAGATCAAGCAGGTCGAGGAGTTCCAGAGCTTCATGAGCCAGTGGAAGAAGAGGGTGCAGGCCGAGGGCCTGTCATCGGTGAATTGAACGGGGGCGTGCGATGCGGCATTGGATGATCGGGGCGGCGCTGGCGGTGATGCTGGCGGGATGCGGCGCCACCTTGCCCAAATCCGCCGAGGTGCCGCTGGCCACGCCGCCGGGGCTGGCGCTGCCGCTCAAGGGCCGCGCCCTGCTGTACGTCGCCGACGTCGATCTCAAGCGCAAGTTCGCCTACGACCTCAACCGCATCAGCCGCGAGGAGACCGACATTCCCGACGGTGTTCTGCTGCAGGGGGCGGCGCGCGACCTGCTGTCCAAGGGCTTCGCCACCGTGACCAGCAACGAGCCGCTGCCGCTGCCGCACGTGGTGGTGCGGGTCGGCGGCGTCGCCGCCTGGAACCGTGTCGAGGGCAGCTACCGGGTGACCTGCAGCGTCGACGCCTATGAGTCCGACGGCATTCCCATCGGAAGCTTCCTCAACCTGTTCAAGTCGACGCCGCTGCACGGCTTCGAGGAGGCGCTGCCCAGGCTCTATGCCCAATGCCTGCGCCAGCCGATGGAGGACATGCTGCGCTCGCCGGCCATCGCCGCCCTTGCCAAGGCCGGCTTCCCCGAACCGAACCCGGTCAAGACGGATGCCTATCTGCGCTCGCAGGGGTTCGTCATCCGCGGGCGGTAGGTCCGTCCTTCCTACCCTGCCAGCGCCTGCTCGATGCGCTCCAGCGCCGCCGGGGCCTGCGTCGCGTCGGGGCCGCCGGCCTGGGCCATGTCGGGGCGGCCGCCGCCGCCCTTGCCGCCCAGCGCCTCGGAGCCGAGGCGCACCAGGTCGACGGCGCTGAACCGGCCGGTCAGATCCTCGGTCACCGCCACCACCAGCGAGGCCTTGCCGCCGTCGGCGGAAATCAGGGCGACCACGCCCGACCCGAGCTGCTTCTTGACCTCGTCGGCCATGCCCTTGAGGTCCTTGGCCGGGACGCCGTCGAGCACGCGTCCGGCAAAGGCGATTCCATTGACCTGCTTGACCGTCTGGGCGCCGCCGCCGGTGGCCATCTGCTTGCGGGTTTCGGCCAGTTCGCGTTCCAGCCGGCGGCGATCCTCCAGCAGCTGGGCGATGCGGGCGGGAACGTCGGCGGGCGCCGCCTTCAGCGCGTCGGCGGCGCGCGACAGCACCTCTTCCTGGGCCTGGGCCCAGTCGATGAAGGCCTTGCCGGCGACCGCCTCGATGCGCCGCACCCCGGCGGCCACCGCGCTCTCGGCCAGGATCTTGAAGCCGCCGATGTCGCCGGTGCGGCGCACATGGGTGCCGCCGCACAGCTCGGTCGAGAAGTCGCCCATCGACACCACCCGCACCTCGTCGCCATATTTCTCGCCGAACAGCGCCATGGCGCCGGCCTCGATGGCTGCGTCGGGAGTCATGACCTTGGTGGCGACCGCGCGGTTGCGGCGAACCTGGCGGTTGACCTCCTGCTCGACCGTGCGGGCCTCGTCGTAGGACAGCGGCTTGGGATGGCTGACGTCGAAGCGCAGGCGGTCGGGGCCGACCGACGAGCCCTTCTGGGTGACGTGCTCGCCCAGGGTGCGTCGCAGCGCCGCGTGCAGCAGGTGCGTGACGGAATGGTGGGCGCGGACGGCGTCGCGGCGCTCGGCATCGATGGCCAGGTGGGCGTCGTCGCCCACCGCGATGGGACCGCCCTCGACCGTGCCGACGTGGACGATCAGGTCGCCCAGCTTCTTCAGGGTGTCGGTCACCGTCACCCGCGCCTTGCCGATCGTGATGGTGCCGGTGTCGCCCAGCTGGCCGCCGGATTCGCCGTAGAACGGCGTCTGGTTGACCACCAGCATGGCCTCGGTGCCCGCGGCGACGGAATCGACCACGGCGCCGCCGGCGACCAGGGCGACGACCTTGCCCTCGGCCTGCTCGGCGTCGTAGCCGAGGAATTCGGTGGCGCCGGCCTTCTCGCGGATTTCGAACCACAGGGTTTCGGTGGCCGCCTCGCCCGAGCCCGACCACGCCTTGCGCGCCTCGGCCCGCTGGCGCTCCATGGCGGCGTCGAAGCCGGCATTGTCGACGGCGATGCGGCGCGGCTTCAGCGCGTCCTCGGTGAGGTCGAGGGGAAAGCCGTAGGTGTCGTAGAGGCGGAACGCGGTCTCGCCGGGGAAGGGGGCGCCGGCGGGCAGCTTCGCCACCTCCTCGTCGAGCAGCTTCAAGCCCTTGTCGAGCGTGACCTTGAAGCGGGATTCCTCCAGCTTGAGGGTTTCGGTGATCAGCGCCTGGGCGCGCAGCAATTCCGGATAGGCTTGGCCCATCTCGCCCGCCAGGGCCGGCACCAGCTTCCACATCAGCGGCTCGACGCAGCCCATCAGGTGGGCGTGGCGCATGGCCCGGCGCATGATCCGGCGCAGCACGTAGCCGCGCCCCTCGTTAGAGGGCAGCACCCCGTCGGCGATGAGGAAGCACACCGAGCGCAGGTGGTCGGCCAGCACCCGGTGCGAAATCTTGTGGGGACCGTCCGCCTCGGTGCCGGAGAATTCGGCCGAGGCCTCGATCAGGGTGCGCATCAGGTCGATGTCGTAATTGTCGTGCTTGCCCTGCATCACCGCCGCCAGGCGTTCCAGGCCCATGCCGGTGTCGATCGAGGGCCGGGGCAGCGGAACCCGGGTGGCCTTGTCCACCTGCTCGAACTGCATGAACACCAGGTTCCAGATTTCGATGAAGCGGTCGCCGTCGCCGTCGGGGCTGCCCGGCGGGCCGCCCGGGATGTGGTCGCCGTGGTCGTAGAAGATTTCCGAGCACGGTCCGCACGGCCCGGTGTCCCCCATCGCCCAGAAATTGTCCGAGGTGGGTATCCGCACGATTTTCGATTCGGGCAGGCCGGCGATGCGGCGCCAGGCGTCGAAGGCGGCGTCGTCGTCGTGGTAGACGGTGACCATCAGGCGGTCCTTGGCCAGGCCGAATTCCTTGGTGACCAGCTTCCACGCCAGTTCGATCGCCAGGTCCTTGAAGTAATCGCCGAACGAGAAATTGCCCAGCATCTCGAAGAAGGTGTGGTGCCGCGCGGTATAGCCGACATTGTCGAGGTCGTTGTGCTTGCCCCCGGCGCGGACGCATTTCTGTGCGGTGGTGGCGCGCACGTAGTCGCGCTTCTCGACGCCGGTGAAGACGTTCTTGAACTGGACCATGCCGGCATTGGTGAACATCAATGTCGGGTCGTTGCGCGGAACCAGCGGGCTGGATGCCACGATTTCATGGCCGTTCCTGGCGAAGTAGTCGAGAAAGGCGCGGCGGATGTCGTTCGCTGTCTGCATGGCTTCCAACGTGGTCAAGGGGGCGGGGATCCGCACACACGAACGCGCTTTTTAGCGCGGCCCACCGAGGGAGTCCAGTTGGCAGGCGAATGCGCGTGCGGACGGCCGTCTCATCCCTGCAGCGACAGCGACAGCCGCTTGAGTTCGACGAACAGCGGGCCGAACACCTTTTCCGGCTCGCTGCCCCAGCGCTGGCGGAAGGCCGTGCGGCGCTCGCCCTCGAAATCCTCGGGCCGCATGCCGGCGAACAGGGCCTCCAGCAGGCGGCAGACGTGGATCTCGGTGAAGCTCTGGGTCAGCTTGTCCTCGGGCCGGCGGGGGACGAAAGCCGAGGAGCCCAGCGAAAGCGACGCCGGATTCGAGTTCATCACGATGAGGAACCAGTCCTTGCGCGGTTCCCAGCGGCGGAAGCTGCGGGCCACGGTGACCAGCACCTGCTCGAGGATGTAATAGGATTCGGCGTCGTGGAAATATGACTGCCAGTCGATCAGGCCTTCCTCGTTGCGGTGGCACTCGATCAGCAGGGTGCAGCGGGTGCGCAGTTCCTCATGCACCTCCTCGCCCAGGATCATGCGGATGGCGGCGAAGAACTGGGCCAGGTTCTTGCGCTCGATCCCCGAGCCCGCCTGGTTGAGCACATGCTCGAACGGCCACACGATCAGCCGGCCGAAGAAGTCGGTGCGCTGCTTCTCGATGGTGGCCATGGCAAACAGGCGGCCGCAGGCGGTCTCGCACCGCGCGTAATAGGACATCAGCGGTCCCTCGGCCGACATCACCGCCGAGCCGATGCGGTAGATGTCGTCGACCGTGACCTTGCCGTCGATCGCGGCTTCCCGCATCAGGTCGATGAAGGCGCGCATGGCGATTTCCGCCGTGTGCCGACAGCGCTTGCCGGTCGTGGCGCAGTGGCCCGTGGCCTCTGGTCGTTCGCCGTGTTCCGTGTCCAAGGATCGTGTCCGGTCAGCAGTACAACCGAAATATAACAGAGTCCGTTATTGCGAGGTATATCTATTCGCATCGCCGGCGGCGGCGTGGCTTCAGCGCCCCGGCGACGAAGTCGGCGACCTGCGGCAGGATGGACTGGCGCCACAGGCGACCGTGGAACAGGCGGAAGTGGCAGGCCTCGGGTTCGGTCCAGTGGTGCCGGCGGCGGGTGGGAAGCCGTGGGCACAGGCCGTGGGCGGCCTCGGTCTGCCCCGAGCCCGAGGAATCGTCGCGGCCGCCTTCCACCGTCATCAGGGCGATGTCCTCGATCGCGCCGGGGTCCACCGTCTCGCCCCGCCAAGTCAGCCGCCCCGAGGCCAGGCGGGCGTCGTGAAAGACCGCGCGCAGATTGTCCTCGGCGAATTCGGCGGGCACGTCCATCAGGGTCGAATAGAGGTCGAGGAACGGGAACGCCACCGGATCGAGGCCGTCGTCATCGGTGGCCTTGGCGGCAAGCTCGCCGCCGGTGGCGAGGTGGCGGGCGAGGTAGCGGTCGAGCGCCAGGCGCTGGGCTCGCCCGGGATAGACCAGGCGCCCTTCGCCCGGCCGTCCCGAGGGCACCGGCCGCGCCATCACCCGGCTGAACCAGCCCGGCGGCAGCATGGCGGCGATCCGCCCGATTGCGGTGGGAGTCCGCCTGGGATCGATGTACCCGCCCATCAGGACCATCGCCCGCGGCCGGGCCGCATCGCCGGCGGCCGCGAGGATCGCGGCGGCGGCGAGGATGGCCGCGGGGGCCTGGCTGACGCCCAACAGGGCGATTTCGGGTCCCAGCAGCCGGGTCGCCTCGATGATGGCGGCGATATTGGATTCAAGGCCGAAGCGCCCTTCGTTCCGCGGCACCTCGCTGGCGTCCTTCCATTCCAGCAGGTAAACGCGGTGGCGTTGCAACAGGCCGAGCACGACGTCGCGCATGATCCAGCCGAAATGGCCCGACAGCGGCGCCGCCACCAGCACCGCCGGCCGTTGCCGCGGTCCCTCTCCATAGGAGCGCAGCGCCCAGAACGGGCGGTTGAGGACCACCCGCTCGGGCGCGTCGGCGATGTTCAGGGATGGCGGCTGCATTCCCGGGATTAGGGTGTCGCGGCGCAATATTCAAGGGCCCTGGACTCCAGTCTCGGTGCTCTCATGGCGGCTTCCCCTTGGCGCGGATATTGACTAACCCTACATACATTGGACGCCAAAGTGTTTTGGAGTAACGGTGCAAAGGGGAGGAACCCATGATCGTTAAGAACATTCTTAAGGGCAAGGCGCGCGGACAGGGCGTGGTCACGGTATCGCCCGCGGCCAGCGTCGCCGATGCCGCCCGACTGTTGGCCACCCATCGCATCGGCGCCCTGGTGGCGGTCGAGATGGGGGGCGGCATCGCCGGCATTCTGTCGGAGCGCGACATCGTCCGCGGCCTGGCCGATTCGGCGGACGGTTGCCTGACCCGCACGGTGCGCGAGCTGATGACCGCCGAGGTCTTCATCTGCAGCGAGGACGACACCATCGACAGCCTGATGAAGACCATGACCGGCAAGCGCATCCGCCACCTGCCGGTGATCGACGGCGACAACCAGCTGGTCGGCATCGTCACCATCGGCGACGTGGTCAAGAGCCGGCTGGAACACGCCGACATGGAAGTCGACAATCTCCGGCATTACGTCGCCGCTTCGCGCTAGCTCCGTTCCTGCGCATGCGCATGCGCGCAGCCGGGTTGCGTCGGCTGCGCGCATCCTGCAACATGGGCCGTCGGCGCTTGGGCGGCGCGGTGCATGGAGGCAGGGGTGAAGTACGAGATCGTCGACGGTTCCGAGGGACCAACGCTGATGCTGCGGGACCAGTTGAATTTTGCCGATCGCGAGCCGTTCGACACCATGACCGACAAGCTTTTCGCCCGGCGCAGCCGCATCGTGGCGATCGACCTGTCCGGCCTCGACTATATGGATTCGGCGGGCCTCGGCATGCTGCTGAGCCTGCGTGAGCGGGCCGACAAGGCCGGCGTCGACGTCCAGTTGCAGCGCCCCAAGGGCGAAGTCCGCGAATTGCTGGCGCTGGCCTGCTTCGACACGCTGTTCACCGTATCCCACGAGTAGCGCCCGATGCCGGGCGAGAACCTCGACCGGGCTCGGCCGACGCGTGCGCTGGTGGTCGACGACGAGCGGCTCAACCGGCAACTCATCACCGCCAACCTGCGGACCACCGGTTACGAGACGGTGGAGGCCGAGGACGGCCTGGCGGCGTGGGAAATCCTCGATTGCGATCCCGCCGGCTTCGACGTCATCCTGCTCGACCGCCGGATGCCGCGCATGGACGGGCTGGCGCTGCTGGCAAGGCTCAAGGCCGACGAGAACCTGTGCGACATCCCGGTGATCATGCAGACCGCCTTCGCCACGGAGGAGGATGTCGCCGAGGGTATGAAGGCGGGCGTCTATTATTACCTGGCCAAGCCGCTCGATCGGCGGCTGCTGCTGTCGGTGGTGGCGGCGGCGGTGACCGAACGGCAGCGCTGGCGGCGGCTGCGCCGCGACCTCGACCGGCGCGCCACCGCGGTCACGCTGATGGAGCGGGGCCGCTTCCGCTTCCGCACCCTGGCAGAGGCGGAGACCCTGGCGGTGGCGCTGGCCAGCGCCTGCCCACGCTCGCGGTTCCTGGTGGTGGGGCTGGCCGAGATCTTCACCAATGCGGTGGAGCACGGCAATCTCGGCATCGCCGCCGAGGAAAAGGAGCGCCTGATCGCCGAGAAGCGGTGGGCCGGCGAGATCGAGGCGCGGCTCGACGCCCCGCAATATCGCGACAAGCGCGTCACCGTGGAGGTCGAAAGGGCCGGCGGCGAGATGCGCTTCACCGTGTGCGACGAGGGGACCGGCTTCGACTGGCGCACCTTCGTCGACCTCGATCCCCGGCGCGCCTTCCTGGCCTCGGGGCGCGGCATCGCGGTGGCGCGGCGGTTCTGCTTCGACACGGTCGCGTACCGGGACCCGGGCAACGAAGTGGTGTGCACGCTGCGCTGCGACGGCGAGGCGGCGCCGTTGCCGGTTGAAGTCGATATCCTGGCCCGCCGCAGGGCGGGGCACGTCGCCGCCGCCGCGCCGGCCGACGGCGAGGACGTGCGCCTGGCGCGCGCCATGCAGGTCGAGCTGCTGCCGCGGCCGGAAGTCCTGGCCGCGGTGCGGCGGCGATACGGCATCGCGGTGAGCGGCTTCCACGAATTCTCGTCGGATCTGGGCGGCGACCTGTGGGGCATCGACCCGCTCGACGACCGCCGGCTGGCGCTGTGGCTGGCCGACTTTTCCGGCCATGGGGTGACGGCGGCGCTGAACACCTTCCGCATGCACGCGCTGGCGTCGCATCTGGAACAGGCGCGGGGACGGCCGGCGGCCTTTCTCGGCGAACTGAACCGGCGGCTGGCGGGAGCGCTCCCGATCGGCCAGTACGCCACCATGCTCTACGGGGTCCTCGACCTCGGGGCCGGCGGGTTTTCCTACGCCGCGGCGGCCGCGCCGCCGCCGATGGCGGTCGACATCGCCTCGCTCGCCACCCGGGTGGGCGACGGGTCGGGGCTGCCGCTGGGGATCGCCCCCGGCGCTACCTATTCGGAGCGGCGCCTGGCGCTGCAATCCGGCGGTGTGCTGTTCCTGGCGAGCGACGCGCTGGCCGAGAACCCGAGGGAGGATGGCACCAGCCTGGGCTCGGCGGGGGCGCGGGATCTGGTGCGGGCGGGGGTGGCGGCGCATCGCGGCGGCAGCGATGTCGATACGCTGCTGGCGCCGTTCCTGGCGGCGGTGCGCCGGCCGTTGCGCGACGACCTCACCGCGGTGTGCTGCACCTGGCCGTGACGGGCTACCAGCCGGCCTTTGAAGAGGCCGGCTGTATCGCCCCTGGCCGGGCGGCCGCCGCGTCTGTTCGATCGTCGGCCGGTATCATCCCATCAGGCTGTCGGCCGCCGCGCGGGCTTGGTCGGTGATGGTCTCGCCGGCCAGCATGCGGGCGATCTCCTCGCGCCGGGCCGAGGGATCGAGCGGTTCGACCACCGTCGCCAGCGTGCCGCCGGCGCTGTCGCGCTTGGCGACGCGGTAATGGTCGGCGCCGCGCGCCGCCACCTGCGGCGAGTGGGTGACCACCAGGACCTGCAAGCCCTCGGACAGGCGGGCCAAACGGTCGCCGACGGCGGCGGCGACGGCGCCGCCGATGCCGGAATCGACCTCGTCGAAGACGATGGTGGGCGTCGGCGACACCCGCGCCAGGATGACTTTCAGGGCCAGCATGAAGCGGGCCAGTTCGCCGCCCGACGCCACCTTGGCCAGCGGACCGGGCGGGGCGCCGGGATTGGTGGCGACCAGGAACTCGACCGCGTCCATGCCCTCGGGCCCCCAGGAATCTTCGGGGCCGGCGGCGACGCGGGTGAGGAACCCGGCCTTCTCCAGCTTCAGCGGCGGCAGTTCGGCGGCGACGGCGCGGTCCAGGGCGCGGGCGGACTCGGCCCGGGCGGTGGACAGGGCGCGGGCGGCGGCGATGTAGGCGGCGCGCCCCGCCTGTTCGGCGCGTGCGAGGCGCATCAGGTCGTCGCCCCCGCCGGCGAGCAGAGCCAGCCGGCGGCCGATGTCGCCCTTGAGCGCGACCAGGCCGTCGACGTCGCAGCCATGCTTGCGGGCGCAGGCGCGCAAGGCGAACAGGCGCTGTTCCGCCTGCTCCAGCGCCGCCGGGTCGAGGTCGACATCGGCCGACAGGCGCTCCAGCAGGCCGGCCGCCTCGGCGGTTTCGATGGCGGCCCGGTCGAGGGCGGCGATCACCGGGGCCAGCCGCCCGCCGGCATTATCGGCGACCCGTTCCAGCGCGCGCTGGGCGGCGCGCAATGCCGGTTCGACCCGGCCGCTTTCGGTCAGCGCCGCCATGGCGGCGTTCATCGCCTCGACCAGCTTCTCGCCATGCATCATCACGCTGCGGCTTTGCGCCAGCCGGGCCTCCTCGCCCGGCTTGGGATCGAGCGCCGCCAGTTCGTCGAAGGCGGCGGTCAGGTCGTCGTGTTCGGCGCGCGATTTGACCAGTTCGGCCTCGGCCTCGGCGCGGAGCTTAGCGGCGGCGCGCCACTCCTGCCACGCTTTCCGCACCGCCAGGGCCGGATCCGCCAGGCCGGCAAAGGCATCGAGCACGCCCAGATGGGTGGCGGCATCGAGCAGGCCGTGGCTTTCGAATTGGCCGTGGATTTCCACCAGGACGTCGCCGACCCGGCGCAGCAGGGCCACCGACACCGGCTCGTCGTTGACGAAGGCGCGCGAGCGGCCGTCGGCGCCCAGCACCCGGCGCAGCACCAGCGCCTCGCCGTCGGCGGCGATGCCCTGTTCGGCCAGCAGGGCGCGGGCGGGATGGCCGGCGGGCGGGTCGAAGGCGGCGATCACCGAGGCCTGGGCGCAGCCGTGGCGCACCAGCCCGGCCTCGGCGCGGGCGCCCAGCGCCAGGCCGAGGGAATCCAGCAGGATGGACTTGCCCGCGCCGGTCTCGCCGGTGAACACCGACAGGCCGGTGCCCATGGACAGGTCGAGTCGCTCGATCAGGACGACGTCACGGATCGCCAGGGAGACCAGCATGGCTCACCACGGCCACAGCCAGTCGAACCAACCCGGCGAGTCCTTGGCAGCCTTCTGGGTGCGGGGCGGCGGCGGGGGCAGCGAACCGGCTTCCTTGGTCGGGCCGAGCCCGGGGACCCAGTCGTACCAGGCGTGCTGTTCCAGGCTGGTCGGGGTGGCGCGGCCGGTGCGGACCAAGCTGAAGGTGTCCTCGTACCACTGGCTGCCGGGGAAATTGTGCCCGAGCACGGCGGCGGTGCGCTTGGCGTCCTCGGTCAGCCCGAGGGCGACGTAGATCTCCACCATGCGATGCAGCGCCTCGGGCACGTGGGTGGTGGTCTGGTACTGCTCGGCCACCACCTTGAAGCGGTTCAGCGCCGCCAGCAATTCGTTGGACTTCTGGTAATAGCGGCCGATCGCCATTTCCTTGCCGGCCATGTGGTCGCGGGCGAGGTCGACCTTGAGCTTGGCGTCGCGTGAATACTGGCTGGTGGGGAAGCGGTCGATCACTTCCTGCAACGCCTTCATCGCCTGGTCGGTCATCTTCTGGTCGCGGCCGACGTCGACGATCTGCTCGTAATAGCACAGGCCCTTCAGGTAATAGGCATAGGGCGTGTCGCGGTTGCCGGGGTGAAGCTGGATGAAGCGGTCGAGGCCGACGATCGCGTCGTCATACTTGTTGCGCTCGTACAGCGCATAGGCGCCCATCAGTTCGGCCTTGGTCGCCCATACCGAATAGGGGTGCTGGCGCTGGACTTCTTCGAACGCCTTGGCGGCCTTGTAGTATTCGTTCTGGTCGACGAGGTCCATCGCCTCGTTGTACAGATCCTCGACCGCCCGTTCCTTGTAGGGATCCGGTTTGTCGTCGGAGCAGGCGGCCAGCGCCAGGAACGTCCCGAGCGCCACGGCAGCGCCGAACGCCCGCAAACCAGGGGAATAGGAAGTGAGGGTCATCAACCTGAAGCCACCGCTTTTTCCATGCGTGCGGGACTATAGCACGGCCGCCGGGGCGGGGAAGAGGGCAAGGGGCGGGGCTGCCTCAGCCGTTGGCGGCCAACAGCAGGGGCTGGAGGGGGATGGCGGCGGTGTTGGTGGCGCAGGGGACATAGTCCCAAGCGGTCGGATCGGCGAACAGCTTGCGCAGCAGCTGGTTGGTGGCCGCATGGCCCGACCGCACGCCGTGGAAGTGGCCGATCACCGGGGCGCCCGCCAAGGCCAGGTCGCCGACCGCGTCGAGCATCTTGTGGCGGACGAATTCGTCGGGATAGCGCAGCCCGTCGTCGTTGAGCACGCGGGTGCCGGTCGAATCGATCACCACCGCGTTGTCGAGCGAACCGCCGCGGGCCAGCCCGGCGGCTCGCAGCATGGCGACTTCCTGCTCGAAGCCGAAGGTGCGGGCGCGGGCGATCTCGCTCTTGAACGAGCCGCGGTTGAAGTCGACGTAGAGCTTTTGGCTGGAAATCGCCTGGCTGGCGAAGTCGATTTCGAAATGCATGCTGAAGCTGGCGGCGGGCGACAGCGCGGCCATGCGGTCGCCGTCGTTGACCTGGACCCGCTTCAACACCCGGATGGCGCCGCGGGGAGCCGATTGCTCGACCACGCCGGCGCACTCGATGAGGAACAGGAAGGGGGCCGCCGAGCCGTCCATCACCGGCACTTCCGGGCCGTTGATCTCGATCAGGCAATTGTCGATGCCCATGCCGGCGAGCGCGCTCATCAGGTGCTCGACGGTGCCGACGACGACGCCGTCCTCGGCCAGGCAGGTGTTCATGCGGGTGTCGCCGACGCTGGACCAGCGGGCGGGGATGACGGCGCCCTTGCCGGACAGGTCGACCCGGCGGAAACGGATGCCGCTGTCGTCCTCGGCCGGATGCAGCACCATGGTCACCTTGGCGCCGGAATGCAGCCCGACACCCGTGCAGCCGATGCTGGATTTCAGGGTGCGCTGCCGAACGGCGGTGGACTCGGAAACGGCGATGGAGGACTTCTGGGAGGCGAGGACGTCGGCGGTCATATACTTCACGTGTGAAACCCCTGTACCCGCGATTTCCCGGCAGTGGAGAACGTGGTTGCCGGACCGGCCGCATTGCGACGCTGAACGTTTAACAGCGGGCCCGTCTCTTCTCAAATCAATCATTGTTTCCAATTGTTACGGCCCGACCGGCGGTCGAACAACGGCGCCGGGTCCGGCTGCGCCCTGTCGATGGGCGCGGATGGGCATGTCCGCGATCCCATCGGCCGGACTCGTTTGCCAACAAGAACGCAAGACGAACGCGCGCCCCGGCAGTGCCGGCCATTAGGGCCGGACGTCTTCGAAGAATCAACGAATTGCGGCGTATTCCTCCAGTACTTTCGGAGAAATTGTAAGAAATGTTGGCTGTCAGTTGATTTCCCACGCTTTTACTATCGCCTACCATTGACGCCCATGCCATCCCATGCTATCCCATTCAAACCCAGTGTCCGCCTGGGGGGGGTACGTTGCCGGGTTTTGGCGAACCGGCGGGTCAGCGGTCAAGGCGAAGGGTGATGCGTCTCTTCCTTTCAACCTTCATCAACAAGGTCGACAAAAAGGGTCGGGTGTCTGTCCCGGCGACCTTCCGCGCGGCGCTGTCCGATCAGCCTTTCGCCGGCATCGTCGCCTATCGCAGCTTCGCCGCGCCCTGCGTCGAAGGCTGCGGCCTGGACTTCCTTCAGCGCCTGTCCGAGGGCGCCCAGCAATTCGACGCCTTCAGCTCCGAGCAGGACGACATCGCCTCGCTGATCTTCGCCGATTCGCGCCAGCTGTCCTGGGACCCCGAGGGCCGGGTGCTGCTGCCCGAGGACCTGCTGGCCCATGCCGGCATCTCCGAATCCGCCGCGTTCGTCGGCAAGGGCGCGACCTTCCAGGTGTGGGAGCCCGAGGCCTATCGCGCCGTCGACGCCGAAATCCGCGCCCGCGCCCTGAAGTCCCGCCCCACCGTGCCGCTCGGCCCGCGGTCACCGGTCACCGCCGGAGGCGGCCGATGACTTCCCCCGCCCACATCCCCGTGCTGCTCGCCGAAGTGGTCGCCGCCCTCGCCCCCAAGGCCGGCGAAACCCATGTCGACGCCACCTTCGGCGCCGGCGGCTACAGCCGCGCCCTGCTGGAAGCCGCGGATTGCCGGGTGGTCGCCATCGACCGCGATCCCTCGGCGGTCGCCCGCGGGCGCGAGATGGCCAAGGCCTGGGACGGCCGCCTCGACGTCGTCGAAGGCCGTTTCGGCGACATGGAGGCGCTTCTGGCTGCCCACGGCGTCAACCGGGTTGACGGGGTGGCTCTCGACATCGGGGTGTCGTCGATGCAGCTGGACGAGGCCGAACGCGGCTTCTCGTTCGCCAAGGACGGCCCGCTCGACATGCGGATGGATCGCTCGGGGCGGTCGGCCGCCGACCTGGTCAACACCGCCGCCGAGCGGGAACTGGCCGACATCGTCTACCAATTGGGCGAGGAGCGCCATTCCCGCCGGGTCGCCCGCGCCATCGTCGCCGCCCGCAAGGTCGAGCCGTTCTCGCGCACCCTGCAACTGGCCGCGGTGATCCGCCGCGCCGTGCCCAAGTCGGCCGACGGCATCGACCCCGCCACCCGCACCTTCCAGGCGCTCCGCATCGCCGTGAACGACGAACTGGGCGAATTGCAGCGCGGCCTGGCCGCCGCCGAAAGCCTGCTGGCGCCCGGCGGCCGGCTGGCGGTGGTGACCTTCCACTCGCTGGAAGACCGGGTGGTCAAGGACTTCCTCAAGGCGCGGAGCGGCACCGGCCCGCGGCCGTCGCGCCACCTGCCGGTGGCCGAGGCCGAAACCGCCCCGACCTTCACCCTGCTCGCCCGCAAGGCGGTGCGGCCGGGCCCGGACGAGGTGGCGCGCAATCCCCGCGCCCGTTCCGCCAAGTTGCGCGCCGCCATGCGCGCGCCCAATCCCCGTCGTGGAGATCTGCCATGAAAGGCCTGACCGGCACCCTGTTGTGGACCAGCCTGGCCGGCGCCGTCGGCATCGGCCTGTTCCTGGTCAAGCACGAGGTCAAGGACATGGAGGGCCGCCTCGCCGGCATCAACCAGGAGGTCCAGCGCAACCGCGAGGAGATTCACGTCCTCAACGCCGAGTGGAGCTACCTAAACGACCCCGCCCGGCTGCGCGAATTGGCGCAGAAGTATCTCGGCATGCGGCCACTCGGCCCGACCCAGGTGGCCGGCTTCGACTTCCTGCCGACGATGCCGGCGAAGGCGGTGGCCGCGGCGCCGCGCCCGGCCGCCACGCCGGCCGCCACCGTTCCCGTCGCCCGGCCGCGGCCGGCCCCGACCCGCCAGGTCGCCGCAACCGACATCGTCGCCGCCAGCGGGGAGACGCAGTGAGCCTGTTCGCCGCCAGACGCCCGGCACCGGGGATTCGCCCCGGCGACGACTTCCAGTCCTCCGCCGCGGCGGTGCGCCTGGACGGGGTGAAGATGCGCGCCCTGGAAACCGGCCGCACTCGTCTGGTGGTCACCGGCATCGTCTTCCTCGCCGCCTTCGCCGTCATCGGCGTGCGGATGGTCGACGTCGCCGTGCTCGACCGCGCCCCCAAGTCCCGGCCGGCCGCCCAGGCGCGGGGAGAGCCGGACATCGAGCGCGCCGACATCGTCGACCGCAACGGGGTCATCCTGGCGACCAGCCTGCCCACCGTATCGCTCTATGCCAAGGCCCACGAAATACAGAACCCGGCCGAAGCCGCCGCCAAGCTGGTCTCGGTGCTGCCCGACCTGGACAAGGACGACACCGGCGCCAAGTTGGGTACCGGCAGGCCCTTCGTCTACCTGCGGCGCAATCTGACTCCGCGGCAGCAATACGACGTCAATGCGCTGGGAATCCCGGGGCTTTATTTCGAGAAGGGCGAAAGGCGGGTCTACCCGCATGGCAGTCTCGTTGCCCATATCGTCGGAATGACCGATCTCGACAACAAAGGTATCGCCGGTATCGAAAAGCGCTTCGATGCCCCGTTGCGGACCAACGGCGAACCCCTCCGGCTGGCCATCGACATCCGCCTGCAGACCATCGTCAGGAACGAGGTCGCCGCCCAGGTTGCCGCGTTCGAGGCGATCGGCGGCGTCGGCCTGGTGATGGACGTGCGTACCGCCGAGGTGCTGGCGATGGTCAGCCTGCCCGATTTCGACCCCAACGAACCGCCGGCCGGCGACGACGCCAGCATGTTCAACCGGGCGACCAAGGGGCTCTACGAGATGGGCTCCACCTTCAAGCTGTTCAACACCGCCGCCGCGCTCGATTCCGGCACCGCCACGGTGGCGTCCAGCTACGACGCCCGCGGCGTGTTCCATTTCCACGACGCCAACATCCACGACGACCATCCCGAGAACCGCTGGCTGACGGTGCCGGAGATCCTGGTCCATTCGTCCAACATCGGCTCGGCGAAGATGGCGCTGGAGATGGGCGCCGCCAACCAGCGCGCCTTCCTCACCAAGGTCGGCCTGCTGGCGCAGGCGCCGATCGAACTGCCCGAAGTCGCCTCGCCGCAATTTCCCAATCCGTGGCGCGAGATCAACACCGCCACCATCGCCTTCGGCCACGGCGTCAGCGTCACCCCGCTGCACCTGGCGACCGGCGTGTCGGCCCTGGTCAACGGCGGCGAGTACCGGCCGCCGACCCTGCTGGCCCACGACGACGCCGACGCGATTCCGGGCAGCCGCATAGCAAAGAGGAAGACCTCGGACACCATGCGCCAGCTGATGCGCATGGTGGTCGAGGAGGGAACCGGCAGAAAGGCGGACGTTCCCGGCTATCAGGTGGGCGGCAAGACCGGAACCGCCGAGAAGGCCGTCAACGGTTCCTACAAAAAGAAGGCGGTACTGTCGTCCTTCGTCGCCGCCTTCCCCATGGATGACCCACGCTACTGCGTGCTGGTCATGGTCGATGAACCGCAGGGCAACAAGGAAAGCCACGGGTTCATCACCGCGGGGTGGACGGCGGCTCCGGCGGTCGCGCGCATCGTCGAGCAGATCGCACCGCTCGCCGGCCTGGCTCCCCACAAGGAGCCGACGGGTTCCGGCGGCGGCAAGGGCATAGTCAATGGCAGGGGGGGCAGGGAAGTTGCGGCGGCCGAATGACCACGATGGGACCGCGGCATTGCCGGCCGGCCTGACGATCACCGGACTGACCGCCGATTCGCGGCGGGTCGCCCCCGGCTATCTGTTCGCGGCGCTGCCCGGGAGCAAGGCGGACGGCCGCGCCTTCATTCCGGACGCCCTTGCCCGGGGCGCTGTGGCCGTGCTGGCGCCCGAGGGCACCGCGGTCGATGCCGGCATTCGCCTGATCACCGACGCCGATCCCCGCCGCCGCTTCGCCCTGATGGCGGCGGCCTTCCACCATGGGCAGCCGGCGGTGATGGCGGCGGTCACCGGCACCAACGGCAAGACCTCGACCGCCGATTTCACCCGCCAGATCTGGCGCAAACTCGGGCACCCGAGTGCCGCCATCGGAACCCTGGGGGTCACCACCGACGGCCGCCACGACAAAGGCGGCCTGACCACGCCGGACCCGGAAGCGCTCCATGCCCGGCTGGCCGAACTGGCCGCAAGCGGCATCACCCACGCCTGCATGGAGGCCTCCAGCCACGGCCTCAGCCAGAGCCGCCTCGACGGCGTGGTGCTGAAGGCGGCGGCGCTGACCAACCTCACCCGCGATCACCTCGATTATCACGCCGACATGGCCGATTACGCCGCCGCCAAGCTGCGCCTGTTCGCCGAGGTGCTGCCGGCCGGCGCCGCCGCGGTGGTCAACGCCGATTCGGACCTGGCCGAGCGGGTGGTCGGAATTGCCGCCAGAAGATGCCAGCAGGTGCTGAGCTTCGGCCGCATGGGCCGCGAAATCCGCCTGGCGTCGTCCTGCCCGCAGCCCTACGGCCAGCGGCTGGCCCTGGAAGTGCTGGGCCGCGCGGTCGATGTCGCATTGCCGCTGGCCGGCGCCTTCCAGGCCTCCAATGCCATTGCCGCGCTCGGCCTGGCGATCGCCTGCGGCGCCGATTGCGCCGCCGCCGCCCAGGCGCTGGAAACCCTCGAAGGCGTGCCCGGACGGCTGCAGAAGGTGGCCGAGCGCGCCGCCGGCGCCGCCATCTACGTCGATTACGCCCACACCCCCGACGCCTTGGAGACGGTGCTCAAGGCCCTGCGCCCCCATGCCGCCGGCCGCCTGATGGTGGTGTTCGGCTGCGGCGGCGACCGCGACCGGGGCAAGCGCCCGCAGATGGGCGCCATCGCCACCCGCCTGGCCGACATCGTCTTCGTCACCGACGACAATCCCCGCGGCGAGGATGCGGTGGCGATCCGCCGCGCCATCCTCGCCGCCTGCCCCGACGCCGTCGAGATCGGCGACCGCGGCCGCGCCATCCGCGAGGCGGTGTGGCAGCTGCGGCGGGGCGACGTCCTCGTCCTGGCCGGAAAAGGTCACGAGCAGGGCCAGATCGTGGGCGCTACCGTGCTGCCATTCGACGATGCCGAGGAGGCCCGCCGCGCCGTGGCGGAAATCGATGGAGAACGGCGATGACCGCCGCGCTGTGGATAGCCGAAGACGCCCGCGCCGCCACCGGCGGCCGCCTCTCGGGGCCCGCCTGGGCCGCCGCCGGGGTGTCGATCGACAGCCGCACCGTCCAGCCGGGCGACCTGTTCGTCGCCCTGGCCGGACCCAACCACGACGGCCACGACCATGTGGCCGGCGCCCTGGCCGCCGGGGCCGCCGCCGCCCTGGTTCATCGCGTCCCCGCCGGCCTGGCGGACGACGCGCCGCTGCTGGTGGTCGCCGACACCATGGAGGGCCTGCAGGCCCTGGGCACCGCCGCCCGCGCCCGCTCGGCGGCGGCGATCGTCGCCGTCACCGGCTCGGTGGGCAAGACCGGGACCAAGGAGATGCTGGGCCGGGCGCTGGGCGAACAGGGTCCCACCCACGCCACCACCGGCAACCTCAACAATCACTGGGGCGTGCCGCTGTCGCTGGCGCGGATGCCGCGCGAAGCCCGCTTCGGCATCTTCGAACTGGGGATGAACCATCCCGGCGAACTCACCCCGCTCACCCGCATGGTCCGTCCCCACGTCGCGATCATCACCACCGTCGAGGCGGTCCACGCCGCCTTCTTCTCCGGCACCGAGGCGATCGCCGACGCCAAGGCCGAGATCCTGCTGGGACTCGAGCCGGGCGGGGTGGCGGTGCTGCCGCGCGACAATCCCCATTTCCACCGGCTGCACGCCGCCGCCCAAGCCGCGGGCATCGCCTCCGTGGTGGGCTTCGGCAACCACATCGAGGCCGATGCCCGCCTGCTCGATTGCGGCATCGACCCGGATTCGACCGCCGTCTTCGCCCTGGTGCGCGACCGCGCCATCGCCTACCGGCTGGGCGTCGCCGGCATCCACTGGGCGGTCAATTCGCTGGCGGTGCTGCTGGCGGTGGGCGCGCTCGGCGGCGACGTCGACGCCGCGGGCCGGGCGCTGAAGGCCATGGCCGCGCCCAAGGGCCGCGGCCAGCGCCGCAAGGCCGCGATCGACGGCGGCAGCATCCAGGTGGTCGACGAAAGCTATAACGCCAGCCCGGTGTCGATGCGCGCAGCCATCGCCACCCTGGCCGCAATCAAGCCGGCCAAGGGCGGGCGGCGGATCGCCGTGCTGGGCGACATGCTGGAACTGGGCGAGCAGGCGCCGGCCCTGCATGCCGGCCTGGCCGAACCCCTGGAGCAATGGAACATCGACCTGGTGTTCACCGCCGGATCGCTGATGGCGGCGCTGTTCGGGCGGCTGCCGGCGGCCCGGCGCGGCGGCCACGCCGTCGACAGCCAGGCGGCGGCGGCGCAGGTCAGGGCCGCGGTGCGGCCGGGCGACGTGGTGATGGTGAAGGGCTCGGCGGGCAGCCGCATGGGTCGCGTGATCAATACCTTGTGCGGGGAGTGACGGCGGCCAATGCTCTACAATCTACTCTATCCGTTGGCGGACGAGTTCGGCGCCTTCAACCTGTTCAAATACCTGACGTTCCGTACCGGCGGCGCCATGCTGACGGCGCTGGTGGTGTCGTTCATGGCCGGGCCGGGGCTGATCCGGTGGCTGCGGAAATGGCAGAAGCAGGGTCAGCCGATCCGCGCCGACGGCCCGGAAAGCCACCTGCTGACCAAGAAGGGCACGCCCACCATGGGCGGCTTCCTGATCCTCATCGCCCTGGCCGCGGCGACGCTGCTGTGGGCGGATTTGCGCGACCTCTATGTCTGGATCGTGCTGCTGGTGACCCTGGGATACGGGCTGATCGGCTTCCTCGACGACTTCCTCAAGGTGTCGAAGAAGAACCCCAAGGGCCTGCCCGGCAAGCTCAAGCTGGTGTGCCAGGTCGGCATCGCCCTGGTCGCCGCGGTGTGGGTGATGACCATCCAGCGCGAGCCCTTGGCCGGCGCCGTGGCGGTGCCCTTCCTCAAGCACGTGCTGTTGCAGCTGGGCTGGTTCTTCATCCCCTTCGCCATCTTCGTGATCGTCGGCGCCTCCAATGCGGTCAACCTCACCGACGGCCTGGACGGCCTGGCGATCGTGCCGGTGATGATCGCCGCCGGGGTGTTCGCGGTGATCGCCTACCTGGTCGGCCACGCCGTCTTCGCCAACTACCTGCAGATCCACTATGTCCCCGGATCGGGCGAACTGGCGGTGTTCTGCGGCGCCCTGGTCGGCGCCGGGCTCGGCTTCCTGTGGTTCAACGCGCCGCCCGCCATGGTGTTCATGGGCGACACCGGCAGCCTGGCGATGGGCGGAGCCTTGGGCGCCATCTCGGTGGTGACCAAGCACGAACTGGTGCTGGCCATCGTCGGCGGGCTGTTCGTGCTCGAGACCGTGTCGGTGATCGTCCAGGTCGCCTCGTTCAAGCTGACCGGCAAGCGGGTGTTCCGGATGGCGCCGCTGCACCATCACTTCGAGAAGAAGGGGTGGGCGGAACCGACCGTGGTGATCCGCTTCTGGATCATCGCCAGCATCCTGGCGCTGGCCGGCCTGTCCACCCTGAAGCTGCGGTGAGGCGGCGATGATCGACACCTCGTTCCTCGAAGGCAAGACGGTGGCGGTGATGGGGCTGGGCAAGTCCGGCACCGCGACCGCCCGCGCCCTGACGGCGGCCGGCGCCTCGGTATGGGCGTGGGACGACGGCGCCGAGGCGCGCCAAACCGCCGCGGCCGCCGGGATCGCGGTGATCGATCTGCTGGGCGCCGATTTCGCCGGCCTCGACCTGCTGGTGTGGAGCCCCGGCATCGCCCACACCTTCCCCAAGCCACACCCGGTGGCGGCCAAGGCGCGCGACGCCGGCCTGACCCTGGTCTGCGACGTCGACCTGCTGGCGAGGGCCAAGCCGTCCGCCCGCACGTTCGGAGTTACCGGCACCAACGGCAAGTCGACCGCCACCACCCTGCTGGGCCACGTGCTGGAGGCCGGCGGGCGAGCGGCCGCCGCCGGCGGCAACCTGGGCAACGCGGCGCTGGCCATGCCCGACCTCGGGCCCGAGGGCCGCTACGTGCTGGAACTGTCGTCCTACCAGCTCGAACTGGTGCCGTCGCTGGCGCTCGACGTGGCGGTGCTGCTCAACATCACCCCCGACCATCTCGGCCGCCACGGCGGCATGGACGGCTACATCGCCGCCAAGAGCCTGGTGTTCTCCCGCCTGCGCCACGGCGGCACCGCGGTGGTGGGCGTTGACGACGCTCATTCGGCAGCCATCGCCGCCGGCCTCGACGCCGGCCGGGCCAACGTGGTGCGGATTTCCGCCGAGCAGCGCCTCGACAAGGGCGTCAGCGCCCAGGACGGCGTGCTCTGCGACGACGGCCACTACATCTGCGACCTCAAGGAATTCGGCCGCCTGCCCGGGCGCCACAACTGGCAAAACGCCTGCGCCGTCTATGCCGCGGCGCGGGCCGACGGCATCGCCCCCGAGGTCATCGCCCGGGCGTTCGCCACCTATCCCGGCCTGGCCCACCGGCAGGAGCTGGTGGCGGCAATCGACGGGGTGCTCTACGTCAACGATTCCAAGGCGACCAACGCCGACGCGGTCGACAAGGCGCTGTGCTGCTACCAGACGGTCTACTGGATCGCCGGCGGCCAGGCCAAGGAAGGCGGCATCGACGCGCTGGCGCCCCATTTCCATCGCATCCGCCACGCCTTCCTGATCGGCGAGGCGACGCCCGCCTTTGCCCGCGCCCTGGCCGGCAAGGTTGGGGCCACGCCCTGCGGCACCCTCGAGGTGGCGGTGTCGATGGCCCGCGACCTGGCGGCGCTGGAAGCCATTCGCGGCGCGGTGGTGCTGCTGTCGCCGGCCTGCGCCTCGTGGGACCAGTTCAAGAGCTTCGAGCACCGCGGCGACGAGTTCCGCCGGCTGGTGGCCGAACTGCCCGGACGGAGGGCGGCATGAGCTTCGGCCGCACCGATACCTCGACGCTGGGCCGGTGGTGGTGGACGGTCGACCGCTGGTCGATCTCCGCGCTGCTGGTGCTGGTCGGCATCGGCATGCTGCTGACCCTGGCCGCCAGCCCGGCGGTGGCCGAGCGCATCGGCACCGATTCGTTCCATTTCGTCCATCGCCAATTCGCCTTCCTGGTGCCGGCGGTGGTCGTCATGCTGGCGGTGTCGCTGCTCAGCCCGCGCCAGGTGCGCCGCCTGGCGGTGGTGGGATTGCTCGGCTCGGTGGCGGCGCTGGCGGCGGTGCTGATGTTCGGCGCCGAGGTCAAGGGCGCATCGCGCTGGCTGACTCCCGGCGGACTCTCGATCCAGCCGTCGGAATTCGCCAAGCCGACCTTCGCCGTGGTCGCCGCCTGGATGTTCGCCGAAGCGCGCCTCGACCCGCGCTTTCCCGGCAAGGCCATCGCCAGCCTGCTGTACGTCGTGGTGGCGGCGTTGCTGCTGGCCGAACCCGATGTCGGCCAGACGCTGATCATCTCGGCCATCTTCGCGTCCGAATTCTTCCTCGCCGGCCTGCCGATGCTGCTGGTGGCGGGGCTGGGCGTGCTCGGCGTGGTCGGCGGCATCGGCGCCTACCTGGCGTTTCCCCACGTGCAAAGCCGGGTGGCCCGCTTCCTCGATCCCAGCAGCGGCGACGCCTATCAGGTCAGCACGGCGCTGAACGCGATCCGCCACGGCGGCATATTCGGCACCGGCCCGGGCGAGGGCCGCCTCAAGCTGGTGCTGCCGGACGCCCATACCGACTTCATCCTGGCGGTGGCGGGCGAGGAATTCGGGGTGCTGATGTGCCTCGCGGTGGTCGCCCTGTTCGCGTTCGTGGTGCTGCGCGGCCTCGCCCGGCTGATGCGCGAGGACAATCTGTTCGTGGTGCTGGCCGCCGCCGGCCTGTTCGTCCAGTTCGGCCTGCAGGCGGCGATCAACATGGCATCGACGCTGAGGCTGATGCCGACCAAGGGCATGACCCTGCCGTTCATCTCCTACGGCGGCTCGTCGATGCTGGCCCTGGCGCTGGGCATGGGCATGGCGCTGGCGCTGACCCGCACCCGCTACGGCAACGAGGAGGCCCGGCCATGAGTCTCGTCGTCCTCGCCGCCGGCGGCACCGGCGGGCACGTCTTCCCGGCCGAGGCGCTGGCCGCCGTGCTGCTGGAGCGCGGCCATCGCCTGGCCCTGGTCACCGACCGTCGCGGCGAAGCCTATGGCGGCGCCCTCGGGCGGATCGACACCCACCGCATTTCCGCCGGAGGCATCGCCGGGCGCGGGCTCGGCGCCAAGATCCGCGCCGTCTCCGCCCTCGGCCTGGGGGTGATGCAGGCGGCCGGGCTGTTCAAGCGCCTGATGCCGGCGGCGGTGGTCGGCTTCGGCGGCTATGCCTCGGTGCCGGGGGTGGTGGCGGGCAGCCTGCTGGGCATCCCCACGCTGATTCACGAGCAGAACGCGGTGCTGGGGCGCGCCAATCGCCTGCTGGCCCGGCGGGTCAAGCGCATCGCCACCTCCTACGCCAAGGTCGCGCATGCCGACGAGCACGCCGCCAAGCTGGCCCATACCGGCATGCCGGTGCGTGCGGCGGTGGCCCAATTGCGCGACCGCCCCTATCCGGCGATCGGCGGGGCCGACCGGCTGTCGCTGCTGGTCCTGGGCGGCAGCCAGGGCGCGCGGGTGCTGTCCGAGGTGGTGCCGGCGGCGCTGGCCCGCCTGCCGGAAGAGCTGCGCCGGCGCCTCGACGTCAGCCAGCAATGCCGCCCGGAAGACCTCGACGCGGTGCGGGCCGCCTATGCCGGCACCGGCATCGCGGCGACGCTGGAGAGCTTCTTCCACGACGTGCCCGAACGCATGACCGCAGCGCATCTGGTGATCGCCCGGTCCGGCGCCTCGACGGTGGCGGAACTGACCACCCTGGGACGCCCCGCCATATTGGTGCCGTATCCCCATGCCATCGATGACCACCAGACCGCCAACGCCCACGCGGTCGACGATTCCGGAGGAGCTTGGCTGATGCCGCAGGCCATGTTCACCGCCGAGGCGCTGGCCGCTCGCCTGGACGCGCTGTTCTCGCAGCCCGCCACCCTGGCGCAGGCGGCGGAATGCGCCCGTGCCGCCGGACGCCCGGACGCCGCCGGACGCCTGGCCGACCTCGTCGCCGAGGTGGCCGCGCCATGAGGACGATGCCGCTCACCATCGGGATCATCCACTTCGTCGGCATCGGCGGCATCGGCATGTCCGGCATCGCCGAGATCCTGCACAACCTCGGCTACGAGGTTCAGGGCTCGGACATCGCCGACGGCTACAATGTCGAGCGACTGCGCAAGAAGGGCATCCGCATCCATATCGGCCACGACGGCGACAATCTGGGCGACGCCCGGGTGGTGGTGGTGTCCTCGGCGGTCAAGGCCGACAATCCCGAGCTGGTCGCCGCCCGCGCCCGCCTGGTGCCGGTGGTCCGCCGCGCCGAGATGCTGGCCGAGCTGATGCGCCTCAAATACGCCGTCGCCGTCGGCGGCACCCACGGCAAGACCACCACCACCTCGATGATCGCCACCCTGATGGAAGCGGCCAGCCTGGATCCGACCGTGATCAACGGCGGCATCATCAACGCCTACGGCACCAATGCCCGCCTCGGCGCCTCGGACTGGATGGTGGTCGAGGCCGACGAATCGGACGGTTCGTTCACCAAGCTGCCGCCGACCGTGGTGGTGGTGACCAACATCGACCCCGAGCACATGGACCATTACGGCACCTTCGACCGGCTGCGCGACGCCTTCCGCAGCTTCGTCGAGAACACGCCGTTCTACGGCTTCGCCTGCCTGTGCATCGACCATCCCGAGGTGCAGGCGCTGATCGCCAAGGTGCCCGACCGCAAGATCGTCACCTACGGCTTCAGCCCGCAGGCGCTGGTGCGGGCGGTCAACCTGCGAAGCGGTCCCAAGGGCTGCGATTACGACGTGGTGCTGACCGACCGGGTCAGCGGCGAGGCCCGCATCCTGGCCGGCCTGCACCTGCCGATGTTCGGCGAGCACAACGTCCAGAACTCGCTGGCGGCGGTGGCGGTGGCGTGGGAACTGGGCCTGGCGGACGAGGTGGTGCGCAGCGCCCTGGCCGGCTTCTCCGGCGTCAAGCGCCGCTTCACCCGCACCGGCGAGGCCCGCGGCGTCACCGTGATCGACGATTACGGCCACCATCCGGTGGAGATCGCCGCGGTGCTGAAGGCCGCCCGCTCGGCCTGCAAGGGCAATGTGGTGGCGGTGGTGCAGCCGCACCGCTATTCGCGCCTGTCCAATCTGTTCGAGCAGTTCTGCACCTGCTTCAACGACGCCGACACGGTAATCGTCGCCGACGTCTATGCCGCCGGCGAACAGCCGATCGCAGGCTGCGACCGCGACGGCCTGGTCAAGGGCCTGCACGAGCACGGCCATCGCCATGTGCTGGCGCTGGCGGATTCCAAGGCGCTGGCCGGAATGATCGGCGACGTCGCCCAGCCGGGCGACATGGTGGTCTGCCTGGGCGCCGGCAGCATCACCACCTGGGCCAACGCCCTGCCCGGCGAATTGTCCGCCCTGCCCGAATTGGCGGAGGCCGGCGCATGACCGCGGCCGCCCGCACCCTCGAGCGCTGTCCGTTGCCGCCGGTGCGCGGCCGCCTCACCCGCGACGCCGCGCTCAAGGGCCTGAGCTGGTTCCGCGTCGGCGGTTGCGCCGAAATGCTGTTCCGCCCGGCCGATGCCGCCGACCTGGCCGCCTTCCTCGCCGGCTTGCCCGAAGAGGTGCCGGTGACGGTCATCGGCATCGGCTCCAACCTGCTGATCCGCGACGGCGGCGTGCCCGGCGTGGTCATCCGCCTTTCCGGCCCGTTCGCCGAGGTGGCGGCCGAGGGCGCCACCATCACCGCCGGCGCCGCCGCGCTCGACATCACCGTCGCCATGACCGCGCTGGAATGCGGCATCGCGGGAATGGAATTCCTCTCCGGCGTGCCCGGCACCATCGGCGGGGCGCTGCGGATGAACGCCGGCGCCTTCGGCGGCGAGATGAAGGATGTCACCCGGAGCGTCGTGGCGCTGGACCGCGCCGGTTCCCTCCACACCCTCGGCCCGGCCGAGATGGGATTCGGCTATCGCCGCTGCGGCGTGCCGGAAAGCTGGATCTTCCTGTCCGCCGTCCTCGACGGCCGTCTCGCCGACAAGGACGCCGTCGCCGCCCGCATGGCCGAGATCCGCGCCGCCCGCGAATCGTCGCAGCCGACCCGGGCGCGCACCGGCGGCTCGACCTTCGCCAATCCGCCCGGCGCCAAGGCGTGGGAACTGATCGACAAGGCCGGCTGCCGCGGTCTGGCGCGGGGCGGCGCCATGGTCAGCGAGAAGCATTGCAACTTCCTCATCAACACCGGCGACGCCAGCGCCGCCGACATCGAGGACCTGGGCGAGGAGGTGCGCCGGCGGGTGCTGGAGACCTCCGGCATCGATCTGCACTGGGAAATCCGCCGTATCGGCATCAGAGGAGAAAGCAAGTGAAGAGGCGCGTGACGGTCTTGATGGGCGGGGCTTCTGCCGAGCGTGAGGTGTCGCTCAACTCGGGACGCGCCGCCGCGCGCGCCCTTGAGGATGCCGGCTTCGCGGTCGCCCTGGTCGATGTCGGCCGCGATCCCGCCGATCTCGCCGCCAAGGTCGCCGCGTCCCGCCCCGACGTGGTGTTCAACGCCCTGCACGGCCGCTTCGGCGAGGACGGCTGCGTCCAGGGGGTGCTCAACCTGATGGGGGTGCCCTATACCCATTCCGGCCTGCTCGCCTCGGCGGCGGCCATGGACAAGGCCTTCGCCCGCACCCTGTTCGCCAGCGCCGGCATCCCGGTGGCGGAAGGCCGCGTGGTGCGCAAGGGCGAATGCCCCGGCGACCCGCTGCCCCGCCCCTATGTGGTCAAGCCGATCAACGAAGGCTCGTCGGTCGGGGTCTACATCGTCCGCGGCGACGGGGCCTCGCCGCTGGCCGCCTGGCCGTTCGAGGCCGCCGAGGTGCTGGTGGAAAGCTTCATCCCCGGCCGCGAACTGACCGCGGCGGTGATGGGGGAACGGGCGCTCGGCGTGCTCGAGATCACCTCGGAGCGCGGCTTCTACGACTATGAGGCCAAGTATGCCCCCGGCGGCTCGCGCCACCTGATGCCGGCGCCGCTGCCCCCGGCCGATTACGACGAATGCTGCCGCCTGGCCCTGCTGGCCCACCGCACGCTGGGCTGCCGCGGGGTGTCGCGCACCGATTTCCGCTATGACGATTCGGGCGCCAAGGCGCGCCTGGTGGTGCTGGAGGTCAATACCCAGCCGGGAATGACCGCCACCTCGCTGGTTCCCGAGATCGCCGGCCATGCCGGCATCTCCTTCCCCGACCTGGTGCGCTGGATGGTGGAGAACGCCGCATGCGACGGGTGAGCGGTACCGACATCGTCATCACCCCCGACGATCGCCCGGGGGCGTGGAAGGCGTCCGGCGCCAAGGCCGTGCACGCCAAGCGGCGCGCCGATGCTCCGGCCAAGGCCAAGCCGGCGGCGCGGCGCAAGCGCCGCCTGCCGATGCTGACGCGCCTGCAGAAGGTTGTGGCCGCCGGCACCGCCGTCGTCGCGGTGGTCGTGGGTTGCCTGGTGCTGTGGCATTCGGGCATGCCGCAGCGTCTGGCCCGCCAGGCGACCGACGATCTGCTGGCCGTCACCGCGCGCGCCGGCTTCCGCATCGAGGACATCACCGTCACCGGGCGCAACCGCACCGCCAACGACCAGATCTTCACCGCCCTCGGCATCCGCTACGGCGCCCCCATCCTCGGCCTCGACATCGACAGCGCCAAGGACCGGCTGGAGGCCATCCCGAGCGTGCGCGCCGCCGCGGTCGAGCGCCGCCTGCCGGCCAGCCTCCACCTCATCCTGGCCGAACGCCAGCCGGTGGCCCTGTGGCAGCACGACGGCGCCTTCGTCCTGATCGATCGCCAGGGCCACCAGATCCCCGGCGCCATCACCGGGTTCGAGGATCTTCTGGTGGTGGTCGGCGACGGTGCCCCCACCAACGCCGACGACCTGATGTCGATGCTGGCCTCAGAGCCGTCGCTGGCCGGACGGGTCAAGGCGGCGGTGCGGGTCGGCAATCGCCGCTGGGACCTGCGGCTGGACGACCCCGCCGGTGGGCTGGAGGCCAAGCTGCCCGAGGAGGGCGCCGAAGCCGCCTGGCGCCAGCTGGCCCAGATGGAGGGCGACCGCGGCTTGTCGCACCGCCGCGTCACCATGATCGACCTGCGCCTGCCCGACCGCCTGGTGGTCAAGACCGAGCACGAGCAGGCCCAGACCGAACCGGCGAAACACAAAGACAACGGAGCCTGATCATCGTGACCCGCAGCGGCCTCATCGCAGCATTGGACCTGGGCAGCACCAAGGTGTGCTGCTTCATCGCGTCCGTGCAGGATGACGGCCAGGCGCGCATCGTCGGCATCGGCCACCAGCTGGCGCGCGGCATGCGCTGCGGCGCCGTGGTCGACATGGACGACCTCGAGCATTCCATCCGCGCCGCCGTCGAGGCGGCGGAGGAGATGGCCGGCGGACGCATCAAGTCGGTGGTGGTCAACGTCTCGGGCGGCCAGCCGTCCTCGGCCAACGTCAAGGTCGAGGTGGCGATGAACGGCCATCCGGTCAACGAGGCCGACCTGCGCCGCATGCTCGAACACGGCCGCGCCCACCACGAGGCGCCCGACCGCGACCTGCTGCACGCCATCCCGGTCGACTACACCATCGACGGCAACGACGGCATCCGCGATCCGCGCGGCATGTACGGCGAACGCCTGGGGGTGGCGATTCACGTGATCTCGGCCTCCACCGGGCCGGTGCGCAACCTCGGCACGGTGATCAACCGCTGCCACCTCGACGTCGAGGCCCGGGTGGTGTCGCCCTACGCCTCGGGCATGGCCTGCCTGGTCGAGGACGAGAAGGAACTGGGCGTCACTTGCCTCGACATGGGCGGCGGCACCACCTCGATCGCCGTCTTCCTCGGCGGCCAGCTGGTGCACACCGACGTCATCCCGGTCGGCGGCCAGCACGTCACCAGCGACATCGCCCGCGGCCTGTCGACCCCGATCGCCTATGCCGAGCGGCTGAAGACGCTGTACGGCTCGGCCATCCCGTCACCGGCCGATGACCGCGAGATGCTCAAGGTGCCGCTCGTCGGCGAGGCCGAGGACGGCACCGCCAACCAGGTGCCGCGCTCGCTGCTGATCCAGATCATCCAGCCGCGCATCGAGGAAACCCTGGAACTGGTGCGCTCGCACCTCGAACAGGGCGGCTTCGACAAGGCCGCCGGCCGCCGCGTGGTGCTCACCGGCGGCGCCAGCCAGATGCAGGGCGTGCGCGATCTCGCCGGCCTGGTGCTCGACAAGCAGGTGCGGCTCGGCCGCCCCGTCGCCTTCCAAGGACTGCCCGAAGCCACGGGCGGCCCCGCCTTCTCCACCTGTGCCGGACTCGTCCGCTACGCCATCGCCCACCAGCCCGCGCCCACCCGCGGGCACCGGTCGGCAAACGGCGATGACGCGTCGGCCCGGGGGCTGGGGCGAATCGGTCAATGGCTGAAGAAGAATTTTTGAGACTTGGACCACAACGGCCGGCAGCGACCGGCCGAGCAGCGCGGAGGTAAAAAAACCATGGGCCTGAATTTCCTTCCGGGAGCACCGTCCGAATTGAAGCCGAGGATCACCGTGATCGGTGTCGGCGGTGCCGGCGGCAATGCCGTCAACAACATGATCTCGTCGCGCCTCGAGGGTGTCGAGTTCATCGTCGCCAATACGGATTCCCAGGCGCTGGCGCAGTCGCGCACCGAACGGCGCATCCAGCTGGGCACCGCGGTGACGCAAGGCCTGGGCGCCGGTTCGCGCCCCGACATCGGCCGCGCCGCCGCCGAGGAGAGCATGGATGAATTGACCGGGATGCTGACCGGCTGCAACATGGTGTTCATCACCGCCGGCATGGGCGGCGGCACCGGCACCGGCGCCGCCCCGGTGATCGCCAGGGCCGCCCGCGACATGGGCATCCTCACCGTCGGCGTGGTGACCAAGCCGTTCCACTTCGAGGGCGCGCACCGCATGCGCACCGCCGAGAGCGGCATCGACGAGCTGACCCAGTACGTCGACACCCTGATCATCATCCCCAACCAGAACCTGTTCCGGGTGGCCACCGAGCGCACCACCTTCGCCGACGCCTTCAAGATGGCCGACGACGTCCTGCATTCGGGCGTGCGCGGGGTCACCGACCTGATGATCATGCCCGGCCTGATCAACCTCGACTTCGCCGACATCCGCACCGTCATGAGCGAGATGGGCAAGGCGATGATGGGCACCGGCGAGGCCGAGGGCGACAAGCGCGCCGTCGAGGCTTCCGAGGCCGCCATCAGCAATCCGCTGCTGGACGATACCTCGATGAAGGGCGCCAAGGGGGTGCTGATCAACATCACCGGCGGCCTCGACATGACCCTGTTCGAGGTCGACGAGGCGGCCAATCGCATCCGCGACGAGGTCGATCCCGACGCCAACATCATCTTCGGCTCGACCTTCGACGAGAAGCTGAACGGCAAGATGCGGGTGTCCGTGGTGGCCACCGGCATCGATTCCGAGGCGGCGGCCCAGCCCAAGCCCACGGTGATCTCGCTGGTGCAGCCGCCCAAGCCGGCGCCCGTTGCCGTCAAGCCGCAGGCGCAGATCGCCGCCGGCCTGCGTCCGGCCGCCGCCGCGCCGCAGCCCGCCGCCGCCCCGGCGGCGGTGTCCCGCCCGCTGCCGATGGCCGGCAACGCCGCGGTCGCCCGCGCCATGCCGGCGGAGCGTCCGCGCGAGATCGAGTTCGAAATGCCGTCCCGCCCCGAGCCGGAGCTCCGGGTCGAGCCGGCGGCCGAAATGGTCGCCCGGGTCGAGGCGGCGCCGCGCAACGAGCCGACGCTCGGCCGCGCCACCGTGCCGCCGTCGAATTACGACGAGCCCAGCATGGACACCCTGTCGCGCGCGGTGGCCGAGATCACCGAGCGGGCGCCGGCACCGCCGCAGCCCGCAGCGGAGGAGCCGAAGCGTTCGGCTTCGTTGTTCGAGCGGCTGGTGTCGCGGCGCCAGGCGGCCCGCGAAATGGCGCGTCCCGAGCCCCAGGCGCCGGCCCCGCAGCCGCAGCCGCGGCTGGGCGGCATGGAGATGTCGTCGCGCCACAGCGACGACCTCGACATCCCCGCCTTCCTCCGTCGCCAGGCCAACTGACGACGAGACGGGTCCGCGCTGCACGTCACTGGATGGGCTCGGCCTTCGGGTCGAGCCCCCTTTTCCTGCCGCCTGCCGGGTAGCCACGATGCGCCCCGGAACAGTGTCCGTGCTCGACGGCCTTTTCCCAAAGCGGCACCCACCCCAATAGCCCCGTCCGCGCCGACGGGGCCATGAGACACTGCCTGCGTTCGCCGCCCGTCCCGCGACCAGGAGCAATCCATGCCCCAGGCATCGTTTCAAACCGGCTGCCGCTCCTGCCTGCTGCGAGGGTGCGGGCTGTGCCGGACCCTGTCCGATGCGGAGCTGTCGTCCATGGGCGTCAGCGGCCGAGCCGTATCGGCCGGCCAGGATCTGTTCTCCCAGGGCGAGCCCCGCGGCGAGGTCTTCAACATCCTCGCCGGCTGGGTCATCCTTTACGAGTTGCTCGATGACGGGCGCCGGCAAATCCTCCAGTTCGGCCTGCCCGGCGATATCGTCGGCTTCGGCATCGACGGCCGGGCCTCGTTCTTCGGCGCCGAGGCGCTCAACAGGGTGGAAGTCTGCGCCATTCCCCGCGGCCGGCTGCTCGATCTGGCGCGGCAGCGGCCGGGCCTCGCCTTCGATCTGGTCCGCCGGTTCGTCAGCGAGGAATCCCAGGCCTATGAACGATTGACCGCGCTTGGCCGCAAGACGGCGCTGGAGCGGGTCGCCGCCCTCCTGCTGGAGCTGTTCTACCGGATCCGGCGCCGGGCGCCGCAGACGGCCGGGGAAATCCTCAGGATCCCCCTGACCCAGATGCATATCGCCGACGCGCTCGGGCTCACCCCCGTGCACACCAATCGCACCCTCGGGTCGTTGCGGCAGCAGGGGGTGATCGCCTACGGCAACGGGCTGTTCCACATCCTCAGCCCCGATCGGCTGTTCGAAATCGCCCGGATCGATGAAAGGACCTGTCCCTGGCCGTGCGGCAGCGGCGAAGGCGCCCCGCGCCCCATGACCCATTGATAGCTTAACCGGCGTTATTTCCGTTTCGTGACAGGCAAGGGAGGCGACGATGGGCAGACTGGACGGAAAGGTGGTGGTGGTCACCGGCGGCGGTCTCGGCATCGGGCGGGCGACGTGCCGGATGGCCGCCCGCGAAGGCGCGCGGGTGGTGGTCACCGACGTCAAGGAGCGGGAGGGAACGGAGGTGGCTGACGCCATCGCCGGCGACGGCGGCGACGCCGTCTTCCTGCGCCACGACGTCTCGCGCGAGGACGATTGGATCCGGATAATGGAGGCGGTCCGCGGCCGCCACGGCCAGGTCGATGCGGTCGTCAACAATGCCGGCCTGTGTACCTTCGCCACCATCGAGGAGACGTCTCTGGCGCTGTGGCGCCAACTGATGGCGGTGAATCTCGACGGTGTCTTCCTGGGGACGCAGCAGTCCATCCGCGCCATGAAGGGCCGGGGCGGCGGGTCCATCGTCAACCTGTCGTCGATCGAGGGGCTGATCGGCGACCCCGACCTCGCCGCCTACAACGCCACCAAGGGCGGGGTGACGCTGCTGACCAAGTCGGCGGCGCTGCACTGCGCCAGAGCCGGTTACGGCATCCGCGTCAACTCGGTCCATCCCGGCGCCATCCGCACGCCGATGGTGGACGGCCTGCTGAATTCCCGGCCCAATCGGGACGAGGCCGAGAAGGCGTTGACCGCGCTCCACCCGGTCGGCCACATGGGCGAACCGGACGATATCGCCGCCGGCATCGTCTATCTGGCGTCGGACGAGTCGCGGTTCATGACCGGCGCCGCGCTGGTGATCGACGGCGGCTATACGGCGCAGTGACCGTCAGGCCGACAGGGTGCGGAAAAGTTCCTCTTCCTGGGCGAAGTGCAGGTTGAGGATGGCGCCGAGGCCGTAGAGGATGCGGCGGAGTTCCCGCCGCTCGTCCGGGTCGGGGCTGCCGGGGCGGAAATCCGCGACCATCCGGTCGAACAGCCGGGCCAGGTGCATGATTTCACGGTGGGTGCGGCTCATCCCCGCCAGCGGGTCGTCGCCCCCCACCATTTCCGCCAATGCGGGGTAGAGGCGGGCGTCGTCCTGCTTCTCGTGGGGCAGCAGCCGGTCGCGCAGCATGGCCTGGATTTCCGCCAGGTCGTTGCGGGCGTCCTCGGATTCCAGCAGGTCGATGCGGTCGGCCACCGCCCGGATGCGGTCGAGAATGCGCATGAGATCGCGGTGCTGGTCGCTGAGACGGGTGGCGACGGTCGGCGTCAGCCGCCGCTTCCGCGCCCACGGGCGCACCGGGCCGAGGGCGCGCAGGGCGTTGAGGATGACGGCGACGTCGATGGCCTCCTGCAGCACCGCCCCGGCGACCGGCGCCAGCCAGCCGGCCGCCGCCGCCGCCATCGCGAGTATCGACAGCCCCATGCCGGCGGCGACGCACTCGACGGCGATGGTCCGGCTGCGGCGGGCGATGGCCATCGCCTCGGCTAGGCGGTCGAGGCGGTCGACCAGCAGCACCACGTCCGCCGCCTCCGACGACGCGGCGGCGCCCCGGGCGCCCAGGGCCACGCCGACGTCGGCCGCGGCCAAAGCGGGGGCGTCGTTGATGCCGTCGCCGACCATGACGGTGATCGCCTCGGCCCGTTCGGCGGCGACCGCCGCCACCTTGTCGGCGGGGGTCCGCTCGGCCAGCACGGCGTCGATGCCGAGCGCGGCGGCGATGGTCTCGGCGATTTCGGCGCGGTCGCCGCTGACCATCACGATCTTCCCCGCCCCCGCCCGGCGAAGGGCGCGCAAGGCGGCGGCGCTTTCGGGGCGGATCTCGTCGGCGAGCAGCACGGCGCCGGCGAAATGGCCGTCGATGGCGACGAACACCCCCGCCAGCCCCTCGTGCGCCATGCGGCGAAGAACGTGCCGGCCGAGCGCCGGCATCGCCACCCGCGATCCAATCCAATCGAAGCCGCCTACCAGGATGGCGCAGCCGTCGACCGTTCCCTGGATGCCGGCGCCCGGCTGTTCCGAGACGGCGGAGGGCAGGGACAGGGCCAGGTTCCGCTCGCGGGCGGCGCCGACCAGCGCGGCCGCCAGGACGTGGGGCGACGTCTGGTCGAGGGATGCGGCCATCCGTAGAATCCCGTCGGGCGTGAACGGCTCGGCCGCCGCGACGTCGGCCAATCTGGCGGCGCCGGAGGTCAAGGTGCCGGTCTTGTCGAACATTACCACCCGGGCGCGGGCCAAGGTTTCGAGGGCGCCGCCGGTCTTGATGACGACGCCGCGCCGCGCTGCCCGCGCGATCCCCGCGATGATGGCCACGGGGACCGCCAGAATCAGCGGGCAGGGGGTGGCGACCACCAGGACGGCGAGGGCCCGCAGGGGATCGGCGGACACCAGATAGGCCAGTCCGGCGACGGCGAGGGTGAAGGGCACGAACAGCAGAGCGGCGCGGTCGGCCAGGCGAACGAACGGAGCCTTGCTCGCCGCGGCGGTCTCCACCAGGCGGACGATGCCGGCATAGGTGCTTTCCGCCGCGGCGGAGAGGACGGAGAATTCAAACGGATCGCCCGCATTGACGGTGCCGCTGCGCACCTGTTCGCCGGGCCGGCGGGTCACCGGCAGCGCCTCGCCGGTCAGCGCCGATTCGTCCAGCACCGCGATTCCGTCGACGATGACGCCGTCGGCCGGCACCAATTCCCCCGCCTTCACCAGCAGGCGGTCGCCGCGTCGCGCCAGATCGGCCGCGATGTCCTCGAGCCGGTCGCCGTCGCGGCGATGGGCCACCCTGGGGACGCGGGCCAGCAGGGCCGTCAGGTCGCGCCGCGAGCGGCGTTCGGCATAGTCCTCCAGGGCGCCGCCACTGGCGAACATCAGGGCGATCACCGCGCCGGTCAAAGGCTGCCCCAGCGCCAGCGCGCCCGCCATCGCCAGCGCGGCGACGACGTCCACCCCGAAGGCGCGGCGGCGCAAATCGGCGATGATCGCAGCCACCATCGAGACCAGGACCAGCGTGGTCGATGCCATCCACGCAACGGCCGCGGCCTTGTCCAGTCCGAACGCCTGGGCAGCCAGACCGCCGGCCAGGCCGGCTACGGTGACCGCCAGCAGAATGGAATTGGGAATCGGGCGATGTGTCACCGCTCCCCGGATACAGCGTCGTCCGGCCACAGCGCCCGGATTTCCCGGGGCAGCTGGTGTACGACCTTGCCCACCTCGCCGTCGCTCAGCCGGTCCGCCAGCACGGCGAAGACGCCGCGGGCGATGCCCTCGGCATCGGCGGTCCAATCGCGCCTGAACGCCGCCTCGATGCGGGCGAGGAACTCGTCCCGCAGCCGATCGGGAGAAGGCGTCTCCGAAGGCCGCCATCCCTCGTAATAAATGCCGCGCACCAGCATCGGCAACTGGGCCGCCAGATGCACCGCGCTTTCCGGCGGCAAGCGGTCCCGCAGCGCGTGCAGGGTGGTCCGCAGCGCCAGATAGCCGCGGTGGCGGTCGTCGGTGCCAAGGCGCGCCATCACGTCGTTCAGCCAGATATTGGTTATCTGCAGGGTTTCGTCGAAGACGGACAGGCCGGTGGTACTCATGCCGATTTCCTCTTCTCATCCCAGCCGGCCTTTGAAAAGGCCGGCTGTATCGCCCCTAGCCGGGCGGGCCGCGTCCGCGGCCCTTGGCCGCCGCCTCAACGGCGGCTGAATACCGGCCGCCGAGTCTGTTCGATCGTCGGCCGGTATCACGCCCGGCGTTCAGCGCCGCGTCGCGATGGGGCACGGCCGAGCCTCCGAGCCTCGATCGAGAGGCCATTGTCCGCCACGGCGAGCGAATTGCCATTAACCTGGGTTAATGCGACGGCATGCCTACCTATCGAGCAGCAAGGGGGGATCCGTGAGCGCCGCCAACGCCTGCGTCCAGGCGTCCGGCGGTTCCAGCGCGCTCGCCCGCCGGTAGCAGTCGATTGCTTCGCCGCCGCGGCCGAGGGCGCGCAGGACGGCACCCAGGTTGTTGTGCGCCACGGCGATGTCCGGGTCCAGCGCGACGGCGCGGCGGAAACAGGCCTCGGCTTCCTCGGCGCGGCCCATTTCGAACTGTGCGCATCCGAGGTTGCAGTGTGCCCCGGCGAAGTCCGGTTCCAGTTCCAGGGCGTGCCGATGGCAGGCTTCCGCGTCGGCGGCGCGGCCGAGTTCGCGAAGCACGACGCCCAAGCCGTCGTGCGCCTCGGCGTGGTCGGGGCGGAGGTCGATGGCGCGGCGGTAGGCGGCAGCCGCGTCCGCCAGCCTGCCCGCCCGATGATGGGCGACGGCCGTGGCGTACGGTTCGGCCGTCTCGGCGGCGGCATGGACGCGGATGGCCAATGCGTCGACCGCCGGCCCGGCCAGCCCCACCTGGCGTCCCCGCGCCAGCACTTGCTGGGCGGCGCCGGCCTTGCCCGCCCGGGCCAGTGCGTCGATGTAGGTCAGCCAGAACCCCATCTCGGACGGATCCGCCTCCAGCGCCGCCTTGAATCGCAACAGCGCCGAGTCCATCCGCCCCGAATGCATTTCCAGCACACCAAGGTTGTGATTGGCGCCGGCATGGCTCGGCTGGGCGTCGAGCACCGCGCGGTAGAGCCGCTCGGCATCGTGCAAGCGCCCGGCCTGGTGGTGGGCTAACGCCTGGGCCAGCAGGCTCATCGCTGCGTCTCCGCGAAATTGCTGAAATCAACGGCCAACACCGAATCGTCGAGGCGCGGCGTCGGATCGCGCAGCCGCTCCAGGTTGGCGGCCACCAGCGGATGGCGGTAATCCGCCAGCGCCTGTTGCAGCAGGGCCGCCACCTCGGAGTCGCCGCCGGCCAGGGCGATGCAGGCACGCTGGTTGGCGATCATGGCGGGGATGGGAAAGCCGAGATCCGCGGCCCGATCCAGTTCGTCCTCGGCGTCGCCGAAACGCCCGGCGCGATAATAGGCGTTGGCCAGTTCAAGATGGGCTGCGTGCAGACCGGGGAAGCGTTCGACCACCGCTTCGCGGTCGGCGACGCCGCGCTCGAAGCCGTCGACGGCGCCGATGGCGGTGAACAGATGGGCCTGCAGCCGTCTGATCGGCCCCTGGCGGTTGACCGCCACCGAAGGCTCGCGAAAATCGTGGTCGAAAAAGATGTCGGCGGACAGGCCGGTCTGGGCCCGCAGGATCTCCCATTCCTCGGTGCCCGGGTAGAATGACAGCGGGCTGAAGATGAAGCGGTCGGGGCGTCCCGCGCGGATCAGGCCGACGCTTTCCTCGACCGTCTCGCGCGTTTCGCCGCGATTGCCGAGGATCATGTACCAGCGCACGTTGATGCCGCAGGCGTGCGCGGCGCGGGTGGCCTCCAGCACCATTTCGTTGGTGGTGCGCTTGCGGATCGAAGCCAGGATCCGCGGCGAACCCGATTCCACCCCCAGGCTGATCATCTGGCAGCCGGCCAGCCGCATGCGCCGCAGAAGGTCGCCGCTGAGCGAATCGACGCGGGTGTCGCAGCTCCACAGGAAGTTGGGGCCGCTGTCGATGATGGCGTCGCAAATGGCCAGCGCCCGCTTGCGGTTGGCGGTGAAGGTGTCGTCCTTGACCGCGATGAACGGCACCGCCAGCCGCTCCAGCGCCTTGGTCAGGGTCTCCAGCGTGCGCTCGACCGAATGGAACCGCACCTTGGCGCCCCAGGTGGTGGCGCTGCCGCAGAAGGTGCACTTGCTGGGACAGCCGCGCGAGGTAATCACGAACCGGCTGGTGTCGTAGTCGAACGGCTGGGCCAGCGAGTCGAGATTGGCGACGGCGGGGCGCGGCGTGCCCTGCACCAGGGTGTCGCCGTCCCGCCACACCAGGCCGCGGATGTTCGCGGCCGGCCGGCCGGCGGCCAGGGAATCGAGCAGCTCCATGAGGGTGGCCTCGCCCTCGCCGACCACCGCGGTATCGATGGCGGGGTAGCGGCGCAGCGTCGCCTCGGGCAGGGCGGTGACGAACGGTCCGCCGGCGGTGATGTGGGCGTGCGGATGCCGCCGCCGGATCAGCGCGGCGATGGCGCCCAGGCCGCGGCGGTTGCTGGTGAAGGCGGAGATGCCGAACAGATCGGCCGGGTGGGTGGCGATCAACGCCTCGACCTCGCGCCAGGGGGCGGCGGCGAGATTGAATAGCGCCACCTGGTGTCCGGCGCGCCTGACCTCGGCGGCCAGGGTCAGCAGGCCATAGGGGATTTCGCGGAAATCGCCGTCGTCGAGCAGGGCACGGTCAGCAGAGTCGCGCGGCGGCCCGAACGGCATGCCCTCGGGGGTCTCGCCGGGAGACGGGATGCGCCAAGGCGGAGGGTAGAGGAGGACGACACGCATGAGCGAACACTCCGACCAATTCCTTTTTCAGCCGCTCTTCTTTTTCGCCCGAAATCATTGTCCGGCATGTTCGCGCATCCGCGCAGGTTTCAGGGCAGACTATACCAAATGCGGGGGGCCACGAAATGTGAACGGGTGGGGGCGTTCGACTCCCCGGGAACCGGAGGGGGGGGAATCCCTGCTGCCTCCATTTTATTGGCGGCGAGTGGTTGATTTTCAATGATTTCAGCTGCTTGGCTGGGGCGGGAGGGATCGAACCTCCGAATGGCGGTACCAAAAACCGCTGCCTTACCGCTTGGCTACGCCCCAGCAGGCTGGGTCGGCACGATAAGCGCTTCGCCCAGCGGATTCAAGTCACCCAACCAGAGCCGCCGCCGCCGTCCACCAATCGGGGTGGGCGGCCTCGATCGCGGTGGCGGCGGCGCGGGCGGGGGCCGGGTCGGCGAACAGGCCGAAGCAGGTCGCTCCCGACCCCGACATCCGCGCCAGCAGGCAACCCGGCTGGGCCGCGATCATCGTCAGCAGGTCGCCGATTTCGGGGACGATCGCCACCGCCGCCTCACCCAGGTCGTTGCGCCGCGCCGCCAGGGAATCGGCCAGCGAACGCGCGTCGGGACAGGCCGCGGCCAAGGGGGCGGGGGACGAGAACGGGCCCTGGCGGGCGCGGAACACCGCCGGCGTCGGGCAGGGCAGCATCGGATTGGCCAGCAGCAGCCAGGCCGACGGCAGCGCCGGCGCCGGCGCCAGGTCCTCGCCGATGCCGGCCACCGCGGTCGCCCGCCCGGCCAGGCACACCGGCACGTCGGCGCCCAGCAGCAGCGCCAAGCCCATCATCTCCGGCTCGGGCAGCGAGACCCGCCACAGTTGGGCCAGGGCGGTGAGCGCCGCCGCCGCGTCGGCCGAACCGCCGCCGATGCCGGCCGCCACCGGCAGGCGCTTGGTCAGGTGGATGTGGGCGCCGGCCGTCACGCCGGCGCGCGCGGCCAGCGCGCGGGCCGCCTTCTCGACGATGTTCTCCTCGCCGGCCGGCAGCAGGAAGGCGGTGGGGCCGTCGATGGTCAGGCCGAGCCCCGCGGCAGGCTCGACCCGCACCGTGTCGCCGATGTCGGCGAAGGCGATCAGGCTGTCGAGCAGGTGGTAGCCGTCGGCGCGCTTGCCCACAACGTGGAGGTAGAGGTTGACTTTGGCGCGGGCGCCGACGGTGATCGACTCCATCTCATTTGCCCGCGGGGCCGGCCGGCAATTTGCCGGTGCGGACCTTCTGCTTCAGTCCGTCGATCATCTCGGGCTCGGGGTTGAAGCCGAGCGCCCGGGTCCACTGGTAGCGGGCCTCGTCATGGCGGCCGACTTGCCAGTAGGCGTCGCCGAGATGCTCGCTGATGGTGGGATCGTCGGCCTTCAGTTCGATGGCGCGCTCCAGATGGCGCACCGCATTCTGGTAATCACCCAGGCGGTAGAGGGCCCAGCCGAGCGAATCGACGATGGCGCCCTCATCGGGGCGCAGATCCACCGCCTTCTCGATCATCGCCCGGCCCTTGTCGAGGTTTATTCCCAGGTCGATCCACGAATAGCCGAGGTAGTTGAGGACGTCGGGCTGGTCCGGCTCCAGCGCCAGCGCCTTGAGCAGATCCGCTTCGGCCTTCGGCCACTGGTGGGCGCGCTCCCAGGCGATGCCGCGGCTGTAATACAGCGCCCAGTAGCCGGGCTTGTCGCCGGGCAGGCGGGCGATGGCGTCGGTGTAGGCGGCGGCCGCCTCGGCGAATTTCAGGTGCTTGCGGTAGAGGTCGCCGATGGTCACCAGCGGGTCGAGGCTGGTGGGCCGCTCGGCGGCCAGCCGGGTCAGTTCGGCCAGGGCGCCGTCGGTGTCGCCCATGTCGTCCAGGTTGGTCGCCACCCGCAGGCGGCCGAAGGCGTAGACCGGCGAGGCCGGGTTGATGGCGCGAAACAGCTCGTTGGCCTCGGCATAGCGCTGGCTCAACGACAGCATCTCGGCGGCGGTCATCTGCGCCAGGGGGAAATCGGGCTGCAGGCTGAGGGCGAGGCGCGAGAACACCATGGCGAAATCCGGCGCCTTGCTCTGGCGCATCAGCGAGGCGACGTCGAACATCGCCTCCGCCATGCCGGCGCGGGCGTCGGGGACGGTGCGGGCCGCCTTGGCCCCTTCCTTGAGCAGGGCGCCGCCGTCGAACAGCATGGTTTCGGGATGCTCGCCGATATAGCGGTCGTACAGCGCCTTGGCCTGGTCCGGCCGGCCGCTACGCTGGTACAGCGATCCCGCCGCCTCCACCGTGCGGATGTTGAGCTGGCCGGAAAGCGCCACCTTGTATCCTTCCTCGGCGGCGGCGGTGCGGTCGGCGAGGTCGTTGATCAGGCCCGAATGAAAGGCGTGCAGGGGCTTCATGCCGCTGCTGTGGGTGAGCGGCGCCAGGGTGTCGAGGGCGGCGTCGGTGCGGCCCTGGCCGGCCTCGGCCCAGGCCGCCAGCAGCGGCCCCAGGAAGCCGCCGATCCCGTGCTTGGGCAACGAGGCGAAGCGCTGCTGCGCCTCGGCCAGGCGGCCGGCCCGGACGTCCTCGACACCCAGCACCAATGCCGGCAACGGAGTGTCGCTGTCCAGCGCCAGCAGACGCTTGCCCAGCGGCGCCGCGGTTTCGAAATCGCCCTCGGCCACCATCAGGGTGAAGGCGCGCTGCATCAGGTCGACGTTGTCGGGGTCGCGCTCGAGCGCGGCGGTGTAATAGGCCGCCGCCGCCTGGCTGTCGCCGCCGCTCTGGGCGACGCGAGCGGCCAGGTATTCGCCCAGCGCCGACCTTTCGCCGCCCTGGTGGGCCGGTTCGGTGGCGGCGTCCTCGTCGGGATGGGGGCTGCACGCAGTCGCCAGCCCCGCCGCCAGCGCCAGGATCACTGATAGGATACGCACCGACCGCCGAGCGCTCATTTCACTCCTTGTCACATGTTGGGGTAATTCGGGCCGCCGCCGCCCTCGGGCACCACCCAGGTGATGTTCTGGGTGGGATCCTTGATGTCGCAGGTCTTGCAGTGCACGCAGTTCTGGGCATTGATCTGCAGGCGAGGATTGGCGCCCGACTCGTCCCTTACGATTTCGTAGACGCCGGCAGGACAATAACGCTGCTCGGGGGCATCGTACAACGCGAGATTCACCGTGATCGGCACGCTTTTGTCGGCCAGCCTCAGATGCACCGGCTGGTTTTCCTCGTGGTTGGTATTGGAGATGAACACCGAGGACAGCCGGTCGAAACCGACCTTGCCGTCCGGCTTGGGATAGGGGATCGGCCGGCATTCCGCCGCCTTCTTCAGGCAGGCGTGGTCGGCATGGTTGTGGAAGGTCCACGGCGCCTTGCCGCGGAACAGGTAGGCGTCGAGCGCCGACCAGGCCAGGCCGACAAGCAGTCCCTTGTGGAAGGACGGGCGGATGTTGCGCACCTGCCACAGCTCCCGCCACACCCAGGATTCCTTCAGGCGCCGGGGATAGGCGGTCGCCTCGCGGCCGTCGCCGGCAAGCAGTTCGAACACCGCCTCGGCCGCCAGCATGCCCGACTTCATCGCGGTGTGGCTGCCCTTGATCTTGGCGACGTTGAGGGTGCCGGCGGCATCGCCGACCAGCAGGCCGCCGGGGAAGGTCAGGCGCGGCATCGACTGCACGCCGCCCTCGGACAGCACCCGGGCGCCGTAGGCGATGCGCCGCCCGCCGTCGAAGGTGGCGCGGATGGCGGGGTGGGTCTTGAAGCGCTGGAACTCGTCGAACGGCGACAGGTAGGGATTGGGGTAGTCGAGGCCGACGACGAAGCCCGCCGCCACCTGGTTGCCCTCGAGATGGTAGAGGAACGAGCCGCCGTAGGTGTCGGTGGCCAACGGCCAGCCGATGGTATGGGTGATCGAACCGGGCCGGTGCCTGGCCGGATCGATCTCCCACAATTCCTTGATGCCGATGCCGTAGGTCTGGGGGTCGCAATCCTTGCGCAGGCCGAAGCGGTCCATCACCACCTTCGACAGCGAGCCGCGGCAGCCCTCGGCGAAGATGGTCTGGCGGGCGTGCAGTTCCACTCCGGGGGTGAAGTTGGCGGTGGGCTGCCCGTCGCGGCCGACCCCCATGTCGCCGGTGGCGACGCCCTTGACCGAGCCGTCGTCGTGATAAAGCACCTCGGCGGCGGCGAAGCCGGCGAACACCTCGACTCCCAGCGCCTCGGCCTGGACGGCCAGCCAGCGGCACAGGTTGCCGAGCGAGGCGACGTAATTGCCGCGGTTGTGCATGGACGGCGGCGTCGGCAGCCGAATCGCCCGGCCGGCGGTGAGGAACAGGAAGCGGTCGTCGGCGGCTTCGGTGACCAGCGGCGCGCCCTTGTCGCGCCAATCGGGGATCAGTTCGTCGAGCGCGCGGGGCTCGATGATCGCGCCCGACAGGATGTGGGCGCCGACTTCCGAGCCCTTCTCGATGACGCAGACCGACAGGTCCGATCCAGCCTCTCCGGCCAGCTGCTTCAATCGGATGGCGGCGGCCAGGCCGGACGGTCCGGCCCCGACCACCACGACGTCGAATTCCATCGATTCCCGGTCCATGGTGCGCTCCGTTCGCATTCTTGGCGGCAACCGGGGCCGCGGCGCTTCTATAGCACAGGGCCGCAATCGAGGCCACCGCCGCCGGAATTGCCTTCTCGCCGCCGATTTCGCGCCGGCCGGAGAGGGGCTCGCGGCAGGCTGTGGTGCGCGGCGGCGGATCGATGCTATCGTGCCGCCATGCCGCTCGACCTCGCCCCCGACGATCTGTTGCGCTGGTACCTCGATTGCGGTGTCGACGAAGCCGTCGGCCCGGTGCCGGTCGATCGCTTCGCCCTGTCGGCCAGGCCGGCGGCGGCCCCGCCGCCGATCCAGCGCCCCGCCCCGGTCCCTGCCGCCGCCGCGCCCGCGCCGCAGGTGTCCGGCACCGCCGCCCATATCGCCGCCGGCTGTGCCGATCTGGCCGAGCTGAAGGCGGCGCTGGAGGCCTTCGATGCGCTGCCGCTGCGGCGCACCGCCAATTCAACTGTGTTCGCCGACGGCAATCCCGAGGCGGCGCTGATGATCATCGGCGAGGCCCCCGGGCAGGAGGAGGACCGCCAGGGCCTGCCCTTCGTCGGCAAGAGCGGCAAGCTGCTGGATCGCATGCTGGCGTCGATCGGGCTCGACCGCGGCAGCGCCTATATCACCAACGTCCTGCCCTGGCGCCCGTTGGAGAACCGCAAGCCGAGCCCGGACGAAGTGGCGGTGTGCCTGCCCTTCGTCGCCCGCCATGTCGAACTGGTCGATCCCCAGGTCTTGCTGCTGCTGGGCGGGGCCGCCGCCGCCGCCATCCTCGCCCGCCACGACGGCATCAGCCGGCTGCGCGGGCAGTGGTTCGATTATGCGTCGCCCGGCCTGTCGCGCCCGGTGCCGACGCTGGCCACCTTCCATCCCGCCTATCTGCTGCGGACGCCCGATGCCAAGCGCGGCGCCTGGCGCGACCTGCTGATGGTGCGCAAGCGCCTCGACGGACTCTGAGTCAACTCCGTACCTGCGCTCCCTCGATATATTCCTTCTTGCGGTCCATATCCTGGTCGGAATCGTGGAAGCGTGCGGCGATGGCCTGGAATTCGTCCTCCAGCTGGGTGAAGGCGTCGACGATGTCGGGATCGAACCGGGTGCCCTTGCCCTCGATGATGATCCTGGCGGCGTCGGCGTGCGGGATTCCGGATTTGTAGACGCGACGGCTGATCAGGGCGTCGTAGACGTCGGCCAGCGCCATCAATCGGGCGGCCACCGGGATATCGTCGCCGGCGATGCCCTCGGGATAGCCGCCGCCGTCCCAGTTCTCGTGGTGGAAATGGGCGATCTGCTTGGCGCAGGTGAGGAAATTGACGGAAATCCCCAGCGACGATTCGGCGTGCTCGATGGCCTTGCGGCCGAGCGCCGCGTGGGTTCGCATGATGGTGAATTCTTCCGCGTCGAGGCGACCCGGCTTCAACAGGATGCGGTCGGGAATGCCGACCTTGCCGATGTCGTGCAGCGGCGCCGACTTGTACAGCATGGCGATGGTGTCGCCAGCCAGGGCGGCGGCGAAGCGCGGATGGTCCTTCAGCTTTTCCGCCAGGGTCTTGACGTAATGCTGGGTGCGGCGGATGTGGTTGCCGGTGTCGGAATCGCGCGTCTCGGCGAGCGAGGCCAGGGCCATGATGGTGACATCCTGGATCGCCGCGATCTCACGGGTGCGCACGGCCACCTGCAATTCGAGGAAGTCCGTCTTGTCGCGCAGGAAATCGGCGCTGGATTTGAGCTTCAGGTGGGTCGCCACCCGCGCCATGACGATCGGCGGGCTGATCGGCTTGGCGATGTAGTCGACCGCCCCCATCTCGAACCCCTTCTCTTCGTCCTCGGGTTCGGTCCTGGCGGTGAGGAAGATCACCGGAATGTCCTTGGTGCCGGCGTCGCGCTTCAATTCCCGGCAAACCGCGTGGCCGTCCATCCCGGGCATCATCACGTCCAGCAGGATCAGGTCCGGACGGTCGGCGGCGGCGATGGCCAGCGCCTTGCGGCCATTATTCGCGACCTTGATCCGGTAGGTGCGCTTGAGCAGGTCGCTCATCAGCGTCAGGTTGTCCGGGACATCGTCCACCACCAGGATGGTGGCTTTTTCCAAAGTGGCGTCGTCGTCCACTCGCGTTCTCCCCGGTGTCAAACGGCCACCGTTTCCGCAACTCGATCGGCGAGATGTCCCTCGATCAGCGCCAGCGCCTCGTCGTAATCGAAGTTCCGCACGTGTCTGACGATATCACGATATCGTTCAGGAAGGCCCGCCTTCAACAATTCGTGGCGCGACTCCATCATCTCTTCGGCGTCGGGATCGTTGTCCCGCAGCAGGGCGCAGAGGCGGTCGCAGAAATCGTGTAGTTCTTCGGCGTCGACCTCGGCCGGAGCGATCGCGTCGGCGATGGTGGGCAGCGCCGGCAACAGCGCGGCGAGCAGGCCGCCGGCCTCCCGCACCAGGATTTCCACATCGTCCGGCGGCGCATCGTCGCGGATCGACGCCTCCAGCCGCGCCGCGGCGGCCTGAAGCGCCTCGGCGCCGATGGTGCCGGCGGTGGACTTCAGGGTGTGGGCCAGGCGTTCGGCGGTGATGCGGTCGTCGCGCCCCAACGCGGCGCGAAGTGCGGGCTCGAAATTCGCCTGGCCGTCGCGGAACTTGCCCAGCATCGCCAGGTAGAGCGGCTTCTTGCCCTGCATCCGCCTCAGCCCGGCCTCCACGTCCAGGCCCGGGATGCCGGTCGGGATGTCCCGGCAATCCGGCGCGGCCGCCGGTTCGGCCACCGCCGCCGCAATCGCCCGCGGCGTCACCCACCTGGCCAGGGTCTCGAACAGCGCGTCGGGGTCGATCGGCTTGGCGAGGTGGTCGTCCATGCCGGCGGCGATGCACTTGTCGCGATCGCTCTGCATGGCGTTGGCGGTCATGGCGACGACCGGCACGGCGATGCCCCGCCTGCGGATCTCACGCGTGGCAGCGAGGCCGTCCATTACCGGCATGTGCATGTCCATCAGGACGACGTCGAAGTCGCCCGTCGCCGCCATTTCCACGCCGATCCTGCCATTCTCCGCCACCTCGACGACGAAGCCGGCATCGGCCAGCAATTCGCTGGCGACCTGCTGGTTCATGTCGTTGTCCTCGACCAGCAACGCGCGGGCGCCGGCAAAGGCGACGATGCCCCAGTCGGGGCGTGGACCGCTGTCGGCCTTGGCATCCGGGGGTGGCGCGCCGAGGACACGCATGATGGAATCGAACATCATCGACGGATTGATCGGCTTGATCATCACCTCATCGATGCCGGCCGACTCGGCGCCTTTCAGCATTTCCTCGCGCCCGTAGGCGGTTACCATGATCTCGTGCGGGGAGGGGGTCAGGCCCATGGCGCGGATTTTGCCGATGGCCGCCAGCCCGTCCATGCCGGGCATCTGCCAGTCCATGAAGACGATGTCGAAGGGGGTGCCGTCGGCCACCCCGGCGCGGATCGCCTCGATCGCCTCGGCCCCGGAATTGGCCGTCGCGACGGTGAAAAACATGGACGACAACATTTCGGCCAGCACCACCCTGGCATTCTCGTTGTCGTCCACCACCAGCATCCGCCGTCCGCGCAGTTCGGGCGTGGGGACCAGCGCGCGCGGCGGGCTGCCGAGGCCGAGGCGGGCGGTGAACCAGAATGTCGATCCTTCGCCGACGACGCTGTCGACGCCGACCTCGCCGCCCATCAGCTCGGCCAGCTTCTTCGAAATGGCCAGGCCCAGGCCCGAGCCGCCGTACCGGCGCGTGGTCGAGGTGTCGGCCTGCTGGAAGCTTTGGAACAGACGCGCCTTCTCCTCGTCGCCGATGCCGATGCCGGTGTCGCGCACGGCGAAGCGCAGAACGACGTCGCCGTCGACGTCCGCGACCTTGCGGACGACGATGTCGATTTCGCCCTTTTCGGTGAACTTGACCGCGTTGTTGGCGTAGTTGATCAAGACCTGCCCCAGCCGCAGCGGATCCCCGGCCAGATTGTTGGGCACGTCCGGGCCGACGTCGAAGACCAGTTCCAGCCCCTTGTCGGCGGCCTTGTCGGCGATCAGGTTGGCGACGTTGTCGAGCACCTTGTCGAGGTGGACCTCGGTGACTTCGATGCAGAATTTTCCGGCCTCGATCTTCGAGAAGTCGAGGACGTCGTCGATGATTCCCAGCAGGTGCTGGCTGGCCTGCTGGATCTTCTTGAGGTAGCCGCACTGGCGCTGGTCGAGTTTGGTCCTGAGGGCAAGATGGGACATTCCGATGATGGCGTTCATCGGCGTGCGGATCTCGTGGCTCATGTTGGCGAGGAAGTCGGACTTCACCTGGGCTGCGCTTTCGGCCAGCTCCTTCGCTTCCATCAGCGCCTGCGCCGAACGCTTGCGCTCGGTGATGTCGATCGCCCAGCCGAGAAACGCGCGTTCGCCTTCGAATTCCATCGGCAGGTAGGTCAAGGCGATTTCCCGGGCCTCCCGCCGCGGGCTGTACATCTGGATTTCGTAGTCCTTGGCGTAGCCGTTCTCGCGGATCATCGACACGAAGCGCTGCTGCTCCTCGGGGTTGACGAAGAGGTTCTCGGATTCATGGCCGACCCTGACGTCGAGCATTTCGAGGGTGCGGGGGTTGGCGAAGCGGACGACGCCGTCCGTCGAAATCGCCACCCCGACCGGCGCCGTGTCCAGGATGAATCGCAGGCGGTGCCGTTCCGCGGCGCGGACCGCATTGGTCGCGTTTCGCTCGGTTATGTCCTTGATGTTCGCGACCAGCAGGTGCCGGTCGCCGTAATCGGCGAGGAAGACGGTCACCTCGGTGTCGATGATGCGGCCGTCCTTGGTCCGTTTCGGGCTCTCGAAGGTGGCGACCGGGTGGCGGCGCAGTGTCGCCACCAGTTCGGCCAGCTTCTCGGACGGATAATCGACGTTGACGTCGTGTATGGTCGACGCCAACAGTTCATCCCGCTCGAACCCGAGCATCCGGCACGCCGCGTCGTTGACGTATTCCAGGGTGCCGTCGACCGGGCTCACCCACAACACCGGGTCGGCGGCATTGTCGACCACGTACTGGGTGAACCGCAGGCGTTCCTCGGATTCGGCCAGATTGGCGTTGATCGCCTCGAGTTCCACCTTGCGCGCCATCAGCTGGTGCTCCGACGCGGCAAGGTTGGCGGCCTGCGACTGGGTCTGGCCCAGCAGCGTCCTGGTCTCGATGTTGCCGGCCAGGATTTCAGCATTGCCCGCCACGATCGGCGGCAGCGCGTCGAGCAGGGCTTGCTGGCGTTCCGACAGGGGCTCGACGGTAGCCAGTTCGACGACCGCCAGCACCAGCCCCTGGGTGATGATCGGCACGGCGAGCACGGTATGGGGCTCCAGTTCGCCCATTCCGGTGGGAACCCGCAGATGATGCCCGCCGGCATTGGAGACCGACAGTTGCCGCCGTTCGGCCGCAGCCTGTCCGACCAGTCCCTCGCCGACCGCATAGCCCTGCGGCGCCGACGCGGCGCCGAGGGCGAAGCCGCCGACCCGGACGAAGCGCTTCCAACTGTCTTCGGCAAGATAGAATGCCCCGTAGAGCAGGGGGATGGAGTCGCAAACGCCCGACATCAGGGATGCCGCGAATTCCGGGAAGTCGTCGGTGGCTTGCAGCCGCTCGACGATGGCCACCGTCCTGGCCTTGACCCATGCCTGGTCGTCGCGTTCGTGGACGACCCGCTGGAGGATCTTGAGCGAGCGGCTGATCTCGCCGATTTCGTCGCGACGCTCGGTGCCGAGAACCTCGACCGTGGTGTCGCCACGCGCCAATTGACGCATGATCTTGCCGACTCGCTTGATCGGCACCGCGACCGACTGGGCAACGAGCGCAGCCACCAATCCGCCGAGCACGAGGCCCAGTCCGACCAGCAGCAAACTGATGGCCTGGTCGGCGGCATAGCTTTTTTCGGCGTCAACTATCTCCTGGTTCAACGCGCTGCGCCGGTGGTCCAGAAGCAGACGGATGGGAACCGCCGCTTCGCGAAAACGGTCGATCCCCTGTCGCACCAGCTGGTCTTGCGCCTCGTCGTTATTGCGCCCCTTGGCAAGAGACATCATACGCGTCAGAAACGTTCGATAGTTGGAAAGGCCTGCCTCGAATTGATTGGTTAGGACGATTTCATCGCTGGATAATGGTGTCGCCTTGAACTCGCTCCACATCTTGTCGATTTCAATATTCTTGTTATCGAATTCATCGGATAGTTCCAAGATCTTGGCGGGATCGCGCTCCATCGCCGCGGATGTCGCCCGATAGCGCAGCTGATGCAGAGAATCCGTAATTCCCGAAAGAAGACCCAGCCCGTTCGCAGTTTCCGAGGCCACACTGCGGAACTCGTCATGGAGATGGGACATTCCGCGCATGCCCAGCCAGGTCGTGGTGACCTGGAGCCCGAGCATGAAGGCCGTGAGGATCATCAGCCTGATGGGGATGTTCATCCGCATTGTTCTTGACCCTGCTCGCTCAGCCGTTGATGGGCCGCCTTCAGAGGCGAGGCGATAGCATCCCGCTGCGATCCGAGTTCCGGATCGCATGGACCGGGCACCATGGACTCCAATGTCTCATGGGTTCACGCGCGCATCAATGCGATGGGGTACATGCCCCCATTGCATTTTCCGGAGCGCCGGCACGCCGGACGTATTGTCGTCCCGGCCGGCGCCGGGCCGATGGGGCGGCGGCCGGTCTTCCGCCGCCCTCGCCGGTGCCTCCTGCCTTTCGGTAACCACTTGATTTTTAACGAAAGGAGGCCTGACCGAAATTTGTCCCAACTTTCGGGGGTTGCCATGCCGCATTGCGTCATTTATAAAACCGGGGACGGTGATCTGAATTTTCGATAACCATCGGGGAGAACAGCGATGCGCGACAGGCTCCTCCCGGCCTTGATGATAGCGATCATGGCCGCGACCAGTCCGGTTCTTGCCGGCGAGCGTTCCCACCAGGGAACCACCGCCGGAGCAGCGACTCTCACCGCCGCGTTGATGCCCGGCGCCGGCCACGAAGCGCGGATCGCTCCGCTGCCGCGGCCCTTGTCGGCGGCCGACGCCGATCTCTACCAACACATTTTCCGCCTCCAGGACGATGGCCAGTGGGCCGCCGCCGACCGCGAGATCGGCCGGCTCAAGGACGACCTGCTGAAGGGCCACGTGCTGGCGCGCCGCTATCTGGGCTCGGGCTATCGGCCCAAGTACCAGGAATTGCGCAGCTGGATGGCCGACTACGCCGACCTGCCCCAGGCAGAGGCTCTGTTCAAGCTGGCCAACACCAAGGGCATCAAGGGCTTCGGCGCGATCAAGGCGCCGGTGCGGGGCTATCTCAAGGGCACCGGCATCGACACCACCGACGACGGCGCCACCTGGGAAGACGCGATCTTCGACGGCGATTCCGGGTCGTCCGACGGCAAGGCGATCAAGGCCCGCTTCCGCCAGCTGCTGCGCCAGGACGACGCCATCCAGGCGATGTCGCTGTTCACCCGCGCCGAGGCGCAGGGCCTGGAGGACGTCGAGATCGACCAGCTGCGCCTGGCGCTGGCCATCGATCATTTCGCCGGCGGCCGTGACGAGGAAGCGGCCGCCTGGGCAGGCGACGCGGCCGAGCGTTCGGGCGAGCAATTGCCGGCCGCCCACTGGATCGCCGGCCTGGCCGAGTGGCGCATGGGCAAGGCCGACCGCGCCCGCCGCCATTTCGAGGAAGCCGCCGATTCGTCCGAGGCGCCCGGCTGGATGGTCGCCGCCAGCGCCTTCTGGGCGGCGCGCGCCAATCTGGTGTCCCACCGTCCCGAGGTGGTCGACCACTGGCTGGAAATCTCGGCCACCTACCCGCGGACCTTCTACGGCCTGCTGGCCCGGCGCCTGCTGGGCTACGAGACCCTGTTCTCGTGGGGCAACGTGCCCTTCACCGAAGCCGATGCCGACGTGCTCCAGCGCGTTTCCGGCGGGCGGCGCGCCCTGGCGCTGCTGCAACTGGGCGAGCGCGAAGCGGCAGAGGACGAGTTGCGCAAGGTCTATCCCCATGCCGGCAAGACGGTGCGCCGTTCGGTGCTGGCGCTGGCCCAGACCGGCGACATGCCGGGCCTGGCGGTGCGGCTGGGCGGCATGGCCCCCGGCCAGACCAACGACACCGCCGCCTTCCCCGTCCCGGCCTGGAACCCCCAGGGCGGCTGGACGGTCGACAAGTCCCTGGTGTTCGCCTTCGTCCGCCAGGAATCCTCGTTCAACCCGCGGGCCCGGAGCGACAAGGGCGCCGGCGGGCTGATGCAGATCATGCCGGCGACCGCGGCCGCCATCACCGGCGGCAGCAAGTCGCGCCACAAGCTGAACGACCCCGAATACAATCTCGGCCTGGGCCAGCGCTACCTCGGCGCGCTGCTCACCCAGGAGCCGGTCAGTGGCAACCTGCTCTACCTGGCAGCCGCCTACAACGCCGGTCCGGGCAAGCTGTCCCAGTGGCTGGCGGCGGCGAAGAATGCCGACGACCCGCTGCTGTTCATCGAGGCGCTGCCGTCGCGCCAGACCCGGGCCTTCGTCCAGCGGGTGATGACCAATTACTGGATCTACCGCTCGCGCATGGACCTGCCGTCGGCGTCGCTCGATCAGTTGGCCGCCGGCAAGTGGCCGACCTACGAGGGAAGCCAGGCCAAGCTGGTGAAAGCCGGCGCCCGCTGAGGCCCACCCCACCGGTTTTGACTTTCCGTCCGTTCTCCCGATATAACGGGCGCGCTCTTTCGAGGTGGGTGACGCGATGATCCTGTATAGCCTTCAATGCGCCCAGGGCCACGGCTACGACGCTTGGTTCTCCAACAGTGCCGATTACGACTGCCGCGCGGCGGCGGGCGAGCTGACCTGCCCCGAATGCGGCGGCAAGGACGTGTCCAAAGCGATCATGGCGCCCAGCGTTGCCAAGGCCGCCGCCGCCCCGGCGCCGCACTGCTCGCCCCAGGCCTGCGCCGGCTGCGCTTTCGCCGGACACGATTAGTCGCCATTTATTGCCGTCCCGAGCAAAGCAACGGATCTCCATCGGCCGCGCTTGTCCCGGCGTTGAAGCTGGAGATCCCACGGTTTGCTTGGGCGAGACTTTGGCATAAGACAAAATAAAAAGAAAGGCGGAGCCGAATCCAGCTCCGCCGATCGCCGCGATCGTTCCTTTGGGGGGTATCGCTACCCCCCCGCCGTACCTTCGACGTCTAGATGACGGCGACGGTGTCGGCCTGGGGACCCTTTTGCCCCAGGGTGGTGGTCACGCGCACCCGCTGGCCCGTCTCGAGGGTCTTGATCCCCGAGCGTTCCAGCGCCTTGACGTGGACGAACACGTCCTTACCGCCCTCGTCGACCGCGACGAAGCCGAAGCCCTTCTCGGCTGAGAAGAACTTCACCACGCCTTCAACCACCTGGGTCGGGCCGCGATCCACCTTCTTGGGCGCGCTGCTGCTGGTGGCGCTGGCGGTCGTGTTGTCGACCTCGTGCACCCACACCACCTGCGGGCCGCGGTTTCCCTGGCCCAGATCGCAGACGATGGTGGCGCCTTCGTTGACCTGGGTCAACCCGGCGCGCTCCAGGGCCGAAATGTGGAGAAAGGCGTCCGGCGTACCGTCTGCCGGCGCGACGAAGCCGAAGCCCTTCGAGGCATTGAACCACTTCACCGTGGCGGTGACGTTCGCCTGACTGACCGGTTGTTGTTGACGGCCGTAGTCGCCCCCGCCGCTGCTGCTGCTGCTGCTACTGCCGCCGCCACTCCGGGAAGGACGCGGCTCGAAGCCCACGTCGCCAAAATCGTCCCGCCGACCGCGATCCCGGGAACGACCACCATGATTATCTCGGTTCCATGCCATGTGTCTGTCTCGTCGAAAAAGAAGAGCCCACAATCCTACGCACAACGCGAGGCGCCCCGCCCCGGCAGGGTCCGCCAAGGTCAGTTTGAACAGACATCAATACCTGAAGAATCGCCCGCCGCATAGGGGGTTACAAGGCGCCGTCGCCCGGCGCCGCATTATTTTTCGAGGACGCCGCTACCGCTGGGCCCAGCAATCGGCGCCGCAGCCATAGCGCGATGCCGATGGTGATCGCCGCCGAAAAGGCGACGTCGGAGACGAAATGGCCGCCCTGGGCGACGCGCGACAGGCCGACCGCGAGGCCGGCGGCGACGGTGACGGCAACCAGCAATGGGCGCCGCCGCGGCGGGGCCAGCAAGGCGAAGGACACCAGCCAGAAGGCCAGGGCGGCATGGCCGGAAGGGAAGGAACAGTTGTGGTCGCACTGGCCGCTGAAGACCAGCGGCGGGCTGTAGGTCAGCGGGCCGCCGAATTCGGCGATGGTGGACGGCCGCGGCCGGCCCCAATTGTCCTTGAGCAGCACGTTGACGACCAGGCCGGGGCCCAGCGCCAGCGACAGCAGCAGGTAGGCGCCGACCCGCCGGCTGACGCCCAGCAGGGCGCGCCCCGCCACCTCGCCGGCCAGCCACAGCAGGGCGACCGATGCGGCCAGGCCCAGCAGATAATAGGGCAGCGCGCGGCGCACCCATTCCGGCAGAGCCCAGACGCGCGCCCGAAACCCCTCGTAGACCGGGTCATAGAACCATGACGACACGGTGATGTCGATGGAGGGAAAAAGCGTCAGCGCCGCCAGCGGCACTGCCGCCCATCGCCAGGGGTGGGCCGTCACCGATGCGGCCAGTCTCGCGAGCGGACCGTTCATCGGCGACGACTTAGCAGTTCTGGAGCGCTCATGCCAGCGTGTCGGGCATTTCCCGCCCCAGCGCCTGGCGTTCGGCCACCCGCGCGCCGGACAGCACGAAGCCGACGGCACGCCCGCCGCCATCGACGAACAGCGCCTTCCTGGCGCTTGCCGTGCCCTCGGTCCGCCAGGCACCGGCGCTGCCGGGCGGCGGCGGGCAGACGGCGATCGGCAGGCAGGGCGTCTTCACCACCACCGGCATCGCCGGCAGCGCCAGCCGGGTCGGCGTGCCGGCTAGCGTCGCCGCCAGGGCGCGGGCCTGGGCCATCAGCGGCAGCACGAAGGGCAGCGGTCCCGCCTCGGTCTGGGCGCAATCGCCGATGGCGAAGATGTCGGAATCCGAGGTGGCGAGCAGGCGGTCGACGACGATGCCCTTGTCCACCGCCAGCCCGGCCTCGCGGGCGAGGCCGACGCGCGGCAGCAGGCCGATGGCCGACAGGGCGCGGTCGAAGCCGATTGCGCCGCCGTCGTCGAGGATGGCCCGGCCCGGATCAAAGCGGGACACCCGGCGCCCGAGATGCAGGGCGACGCCCAATCCGCCGAGCGCCTGGGCCAGGTCGCCGCCGATTTCTTCGGGCAGCAGGCGGCCGAGCGGCCAGCCGGCGGGGTCGACCAGGGCGACGGCGAATCCGGCCGCCGCCAGGTCGTTGGCGAACTCGCAGCCGATCAGGCCGGCGCCCACCAGCAGAACCCGGTCGCCCTGGCGCAACGCCGTCCGCCACGCCGTGTAGTCGTCGAGGTCGTTGACGCTGTGCACGCCGACCCGGTCGGCCCCGTCGACGTCGTAGGGGCGGGGATCGGCCCCCAGCGCCAGCACCAGCCGGCCGTAGGCGACGTCTTCGGTGCATTCGCCCGAGCGGACGGACAGGCGCCGGCCGGCGCGGTCGAGTCCGACGACCCGATGGCGGGGGCGCACCACCAGCCCGAGGTCGTCGGCGATCTGGCCGGCCGTCTTGTTGACCAGGGCGGCGGCGTCCTTGCCCTGGGCCAAGGCGTTGGACAGCATCGGCTTGCCGTAGGCCTCGCCGCCATCGGCGGTAATCACCGTGATCGGGACGGCGCGGTCCTGCTTGCGCAGTTCGCGGGCCAGGGTGTAGCCCCCCAGCCCGCTGCCGACGATGACCACGCCCGCATCGGGGGTCGTCATGCCCGTCACCCCTCGACCGCTTCGAAGTCGGACTTGGAGACGCCGCAATCCGGGCAGGACCAGCTCTCGGGGATGTCCTCGAAGGCGGTGCCGGCGGGGATTCCATCCTCGGGCATGCCGACGCTCGGGTCGTAGGTGAAGTTGCAGACGACGCAGACGTATTTCTTCATGGCGGGATCCTCCGGCTCAGGCGCCCTGGTGGGCGGCCAGGGTGTCGCGATAGTGGCTGGCATGCTTCTCTTCGACCTTGGCGAGGGCGGCGAAGCGCTTGGCGGCGGTGGCCAGGGTGTCGGCGAAGCGTCGGGCGTGCTCCTCGGACTCGGCGATCTGCCCATCCAATTCGCGCACCGCCGCCTGGTTGCCTTCCGCTTCGGCGAGATGGCGGAATTCCGGGTACATCTCGGTGTACTCGTAGGTCTCGCCGTCGATGGCCATTTGCAGCATCCGCGCCACCGTCAGCTCCTCCTTGGGATAGAGCAGGTCGAGGTGGCCGAAGGCGTGGGCGGTTTCCTGTTCCGCGGTGCGCTCGAACACCTCGGCCACCGCCAGGGCGCCCAGCTCACGGGCGCGCCGGGCGAAAAACAGGTACTTGCGGTTGGCCATCGATTCGCCGGCGAAGGCCGCCTCGATGTTCTTGACGGTGGGGGATTGGGGGGTGTGGTTCATTGCCGGGGGCTCCTCGTACGCTTTCGATGGGCCAAACTACCCGCCATCGGGCCATCGAGAGAAACGAGTAGATTCGATTGAACCGATAGACTGGTTCGATTGTTGTGGAAATACGCCAGACGGCCTGTAAGCCGGGTTCTGTCCCCGCCTTGCGGCGGGAGACGGCCATTCATCTGGGACGCCCGTTACCGGGCGCCTCACGCGACCGACCCGGGCGGCTACGCGGAAGCGCGTTTGGCCCCCCGCCGAAACGAGAGGACTGCCGCCCCTATTTGGTCTTGCTCCCGGTGGGGTTTGCCGTGCCGTCCCCGTTGCCGGGGCCGCGGTGCGCTCTTGCCGCACCCTTTCACCCTTGCCGGCGGGGCTCGTTGCCGGGCCGCGTCGGCGGTTTGCTTTCTGTGGCACTTTCCCTAGGGTCGCCCCCGCCGGACGTTATCCGGCACCGTGCTTTCCGTGGAGCCCGGACTTTCCTCCCCCGCAACCGCGGGAGCGGCCGTCCGGCCGTCTGGCGTGGGGGCAATGTGGGCGCCGCCACTGCGCCCGTCAACAGCGAAGGCGATGCCGGAGCGTGGCGCCGCTCCGGCAGCCCGTCACCCGGGCCGGTTCACCTGGGTAAGCGCAACAGGCCCATGGCGTCGCCCGACATCTTGATCAGAAGTTCGCTCAGCTTGCGGCTTTCGTCCATGTAGTCGTCCAGCGCCCGGCGCGACAGCCTGAGCTGGATCTCCAGCATCTCTTTCGGCGATTGGCACTGGCGCATTTCCTCCGCCGCCGCCTGGGTGTGCCGCCACGATGCCTGGGCGAGCGAAATCATCCGGTTGTTGATCTGTGTCAACCCCTCCCAGATCTGCGCGCTCATTCCCATCAGATCGTGCTGCTCGGGCCCGGTCGAACCGTCCCCGCCCGTCACCGCTTTGAGTTCACTCCGCCGCTCGCTCATAGGCCTCTCCTTCCCTGGCTTGGCGCATTGCCGCCGCGAGCACAGGGTAGCGAAATCGGAAGAGCGTTCCGCCTGGGCATGCGTCTTAGACCGGAGGGCTGGCGGACAGACGCGGCCGCGGCGCCTATGGCAAGGGGGCTCAGCCGAACAGGGCGTCGATGTCGGCCTGGCTTATGCCCTGGTTCTCCAGGGCGGGGCCGTTCAACAGCTTGGCCTCCTCGTCCTTGTGCTCTTCCTGCGCCTTGGGGATGATGTCGGCGATGTTTTCGGGACCCCAGATGTCGATCATCGCGGTGATGCGGTCCTCGATGTACTTCAGGGTGCGGACGACCTTGGTGATGCGCTGGCCGGTAATGTCCTGGAAGTTGCACGCCTCGTACATGCCGACGATGGTCTCGTTGATGTCGTCCGCCAGGCGGCTGACATAGGCGTCGGCGTGCGAGCGGATCTCCTGGGTGATGGCCTCGATCGTCTCCGCCCCTTCGAGGATCTGCTGGGTGGCCCGTTCGGTGGAACTGACGATGGCGTCCAGTTCCGACGCCACCACCACCAGATGATCGGCGGCGGTCTCGTTGGGCTTCAAGGCGGCGATCTCGACCTTGGTCTGTTCGATGCAGACGGCCAGCGCCCGCAGCTCCGTCTTCAGCATCGAGACTTCCGCCTGCTTCTGCTGCATGACGTCGACCATGACCGCTTCCTGGGCGGTCGGCGGCGGCGGTTCCTCGCCCTTGACCAGATGGGTGAGCGTCTTGAGGTCGGCCTTGATGTCCTTGAGGGCGTCCATGACGTCGGCGCCGGCCGCCCCGGAGCCGCCGGCATCACCCCGTTGCGCCTTGAGGCGCTGCAGTTCGGCGGTGAACATCTTGCGTTCGGTCATTTTCTAACGGCCCTTCCCCCACATCGTCATCCCCGCCGTTTCCGGCAGCCGATCAGCCGCATCCGTATCCCCCGCACGGCCAATATGATTTATCGGCAACCGGAATGCGCCCGGTCAACCATTTACTGAGCAATTGTAAAACGGCACCGCATAAAACTTTGGCAACCGGCCGCGGGGGCTCCGGTGTATGCTCGATGGTGACGCTGCGGAGGTCGCCGGTGAACCGCCTCAGGATCGCTACATTCAACCTGGAAAGCCTGGACGACCGGCCGCAGGCGGGGGCCGATTTCGCCGACCGGCTGGCGGTATTGCGGCCGCAGCTCGAACGGCTGCGCGCCGACGTGCTGTGCCTTCAGGAGGTCAACGCCCATGCCGAGGCCAAGGGCGGCACGCGCGAGACCGCCGGCCTCGACAAGCTGATCGCCGGCACCGCCCTCGAACGCTACCACCGCGCGGTGTCGCTCGGCAGGGGAGGCGTGCGGCCGGCCGACCGGCACAATCTGGTGATCTTGTCGCGCCTGCCGGTGATCGCGCATCGCCAGGTCTGGCACGATCTGGTGCCGCCGCCGCTGTGGCAGCCGGTGACCGCCGAGCCGCGGCCGCCGGCGGCGGTTCCGGTCGAGTGGGACCGGCCGCTGCTGCACGCCGTGCTGGGGCTGCCGGAAGGCCGGCGGCTGCATGTCGTCGACGTCCACCTGCGGGCGCCGCGCGCCGCCTGGCTGCCCGGCCAGAAGGAGGGGCGCGGCCGCTGGCACAGCGTCGGCGGTTGGGCTGAAGGCTTCTTCGCCGCCGCGATGAAGGCGGCCGGCCAGGCGCTGGAGGCGCGGCTGCTGGTCGAGTCGATCTTCGACGCCGAGCCCGAGGCGCTGGTGGCGGTGTGCGGCGACTTCAACGCCGGCGAGCGTGAGGCTCCGGTGCGCATGGTCCGCGGCGACGACGAGGACACCGGCAACGGTCACCTGGCCCCGCGCATTCTGGTGCCGGTGGAGCGCAGCCTGCCGGAAAGCCGGCGCTTCTCGGTGATCCACCACGGCCGGCCGGTGATGCTGGACCACATCCTGGTGTCGCGGCCGCTGCTCGGCGGCTACCGGGCCTGCGAGGTCCACAACGAGGCGCTCGGCGACGAGGCGATGTCGCCGGCCGCGGTGTGGGGCGCGCCGGAAAGCTTTCACGCGCCGGTGGTGGCGGAGTTCACGGTGCCGAAGGGGGGCTGACCCGTCGTCCGGGGCCATGGCCTATGCGGATTTTCGTTGCCCCGCCGCTCGGCAATACAAGGTAAGAATTATCCCGAGTTGACGTCGTCACGAAACTGTCATATCTGCCTTGCCGGGGATGATCAGGGGGCCATGGCACGCACCATTATTCAGTACGCAGCCCTGCCGTTCCGGCGGGTCGAAGGCGAACCTCAGGTTCTGCTGGTCACCTCGCGGGAGACCAGGCGCTGGATTCTGCCCAAGGGCCGGCCCGAAAAGAAAGTTCCGGCGCGCGACGTGGCGGCCCAGGAGGGCTACGAGGAAGCCGGCCTGGTGGGAAAGATATCGGTCAAGTCGATCGGATCGTTTCCCTCGACCAAGCGCCTGCGTTCGGGCCAGGAGGTGCCGACGCGGGTGCGGGTGTACATGCTGCTGGTGGCCAAGGAACTCGACGACTGGCCGGAAAAAAGCCAGCGCGAGCGCCGCTGGGTCTCTCCCGGCGAGGCGGTGATGCTGGCCTCGGAGCCGGGGCTGACCGAATTCCTGCTGCATTTCGCCGCATTGTGGCTGTGACGCTCGCCCGGCCAGCCCTGCCGTGCTATGTAATTCGTCGATAGTATCGGGATTGGGGATCCTTGCATGTTCACGCGCTTTGTCCGCGCCTTGCTGCCGCGCGAGGAGCCGTTCGTCGCCCATTTCATCGCCCACGCCAAATGCATGGTCCGCGGCGTCCGGGCGTTGATCGCCATGATGAACGCCCCGCCGGGCGAGCGCGACGCCTGTTTCCGCGCGGTGTGCGCCATCGAGGGCGAGGCCGACGCCATCGCCCGCGAAACCCTGATCGCCCTGCACCGGGCCTTTCTCACCCCGTTCGACCGGTCCAGCATCCACGCCCTGATCACCGCCCAGGACGATGCCCTCGACACGGTCGAGGACGTCGCCCAGCGCGCCACCTTGTACGGCATCAGCGAATACAGCCCCAGCATGCTGGTGCTGGCCGGGCAGATCGAGGAGAGCGCCCTGCTGCTGGCGGAAGCCATCCCGATGCTTTCCGACGTCAGCCGCAACGCCGAGGCCATCAACGCCATCTGCGAAAAGGTCGGCCGCATCGAAAGCCAGGCGGATCGCACGTTGCGTCAGGCGCTGTCCGACCTGTTCGGCGCGCCACCCGACCCGGTGGTGCTGATTTCCCGCAAGGAAATCTATGAATTGCTGGAATCGGTCACCGATCGCCTGGACGACGTCGGCGATGTGATCGAAGGCATCGTCCTCGATCACGTGTGACGCCATGACCGCCACCCTCGCCCTGCCCGCCCTCGTCGGCATCATCGTGGTGGCTCTGGCGTTCGATTTCATCAACGGCCTGCACGATGCCGCCAATTCCATCGCCACCGTGGTGTCGACCCGCGTGCTGCCGCCCCGATGGGCGGTGGTCTGGGCTGCGTTCTTCAACTTCATCGCCTTCGCCTTCTTCGGGCTGCACGTCGCCAAGACCATGGGCACCGGCATCATCGATCCCGCCATCGTCGACCCCTGGGTGGTGCTGGCGGCGCTGACCGGGGCGATCGTGTGGAACCTGTTCACCTGGTGGCTGGGATTCCCGTCGTCGTCCTCGCACGCGCTGATCGGCGGCATCGCCGGCGCGGGCATCGCCAAGGTCGGCATCGGCGCCCTGGTCGTCGACGGCTTCGTCAAGACCGGGGTGGCGATCGTGCTGTCGCCGATCGCCGGTTTTGCCCTGGCGCTGATGCTGGCGATCGGGCTGTCCTGGCTGCTGCGCAATTCGCTTCCCTACAAGGTCGATCGCCGCTTCCGTCATCTGCAATTGCTGTCCGCGGCTTTCTATTCGCTCGGCCATGGCGGCAACGACGCCCAGAAGACCATGGGCGTCATCGCCGTCCTGCTGTTTTCGCAAGGATTGCTGGGCGGCGAATTCTCGGTGCCGCTGTGGGTGGTGCTGGCGTCGCAGGCGGCGATGGGGCTGGGGACGCTGATGGGCGGCTGGCGCATCGTGCGCACCATGGGCTCGGGCATCACCGACCTGAAGCCGTTCCAGGGATGCTGCGCCGAGACCGCCGGGGCGATCACCCTGGCCTGCGCCACCTGGCTGGGCATTCCCGTATCGACCACCCACACCATCACCGGCGCCATCGTCGGGGTCGGCTCGGCCAAGCGGCCTTCGGCGGTGCACTGGGGACTGGCTGCCAACATCGTGTGGGCATGGGTCTTCACCATCCCGGCGGCCGGCGGCATCGGCTACCTCGTCTATTGGCTGGTGGGCGCGGGCTGAGCGCCGCCGGCAGAGCCCCTTGAGGCGGCGGCGGCGCGGCTATAGTCTTGCGCCGGGAGGCGCGGAGTGCGGGGATGGTGAGCGGCCTGGACCATTGGAGCCGTGGACTGCTGGCGGAAGGGCCGGCGGTGCCGCGGCGCGCGGTACTCTACCGCTGGACGCTGGTGCTGTGCATCATCGGGGCCACCATGATCGCCATGCTCGGCACCGTGCCCGACCTGTCGCCGGATCTGCGCCGGTGGAGCGGCCCCGCCGAACGGCTCGGCCTGGGGTTGATGTCTCTGGACTACGCGCTGCGCCTGCGGCTGGCCTGGACCATGGGCGACGATTGGCACGAGCGCTGGGCGGCGATGGCCCGCTATGCCTTCAGCCCCTATGGGGTGTTCGATTTCCTCGCGGTGGTGCCGCTGCTGCTGGGCGAGGTGCTGGGCCTGCCCCGCGACGCGGACACCGTCTTCGGCATCCTGCGCTTCCTCAAGCTGGCGCGCTATTCGCCGGCGCTGGAGACCCTGGGGGCGGTGGTGCTGACCGAGATGCGGCCGCTGCTGGCGGCGCTGTTCATCATCATCCTGCTGGCCATCGCCGCGGCGACGGTGATGTATTTCGCCGAGCGCGATGCCAACCCCAATTTCGCCAGCGTGCCCCACGCGCTGTGGTGGGCGATCGTCACCCTGACGACGGTGGGCTACGGCGACGTCGTGCCGATCACCGCGCTGGGCCGCATGCTGGGGTCGGCGGTGGCGGTGTTGGGGCTGTGCATGTTCGCGCTGCCGGCCTCGATCCTCGCCACCGGCTTCGCCGAGGAGATGCGCCGCCACGACTTCGTGGTCAACTGGCATCTGGTGGCGCGGGTGCCGTTCTTCAGCCGCCTGCAAGCCAGCCAGATCGCCGAGATCTCGGCCCTGCTGAAGCCCTACCGCGCCGTCCGCGGCGAGGTGCTGGTGCGCGAAGGCGATATCGGCGACTGCATGTATTTCCTGGTCAGCGGCCAGGTCGAGGGCCAGGGGCGTAGCGGCCTGATGTTCAGCCTCAAGGCCGGCGACTTCTTCGGCGAGATCGCGGTGCTGCAGCGATGCCCGCGCACCGCCTCGGTCAAGGCGGCGAGCCGCTGCCAGCTGCTGGTGCTGGAGGCGCGCGATTTCGAGAAGTTCGTCGCCGGCTATCCCGACCTGATGATGCGCATCTGGGAGGTCGCCCGCCAGCGCATGGGTCAGCCCGAGCCGGTCGAGGAGACCGACGAGGCGGCCAAGGAGGCCCACGTCTACGAGGACACATCATGAGCGAAGCGCGCCTGAAGGCCGGCCTGTGGGTGCGGGCCGCCCTGCGCCGCTGCGCCGTCGAGGGCGTCGACGCGGTGGTGGCGAAGATGGGCGACGAGGACGGCGGCGCCGTCCTGGTCAAGCTGTACCGCGGCCCCGCCGCCTGCGAGGTGTTCGCCCAGACCCGCGACGCCCAGGGCCGCCCGGCCTGGATGCGCGCCACCGGCAGCGAGCCGGTCAGCGAGGAGCGCGCCGATGCCTACATCGCCCGCGCCACCGACATCGACCGCGACCTGTGGGTGATCGCGGTCGAGGACCGCGCGGGGAGGGTGCCGTTCCTGGAGGGGGTGCTGGGGTAGCATTTCCGCCGCCGGAGCGCCGCGACCCGACGGTCTTCCCTTGACCGTCGGCATCGGCTTGCGCATCCTCCCTTCATGGATGAACCCGCCCGCACTCTGTCGGCGGCCGAACGGCTCGACTGGTTGCGGCTGATCCGCAGCGAGAACGTCGGTCCCCGCACCTTCTTCCGGCTGATCGACCGCTTCGGCTCGGCCGCGGCGGCGCTCGCCGCCCTTCCCGACCTGGCCAAACGCGGCGGCCGCGAACGCCCCATCGCCATCTGCCCCAAGGACGTCGCCACGCGCGAACTGGAGGCCGGCCGGCACCTCGGCGCCGAGGCGCTGGCCGCCTGCGAACCCGCCTATCCGCGCTGGCTGGCGGCGATCGACGATCCACCGCCGGTCTTATGGGTGCGCGGGAGCACGTCGCTGCTGACCCGCCCGATGGTGGCGATGGTGGGCGCCCGCAACGCCTCGATCAATGGCCGCAACCTCGCGCGCCGGCTGGCTTCCGACCTCGGCCGGGCCGGCATGGTGGTGTCGTCCGGCCTGGCCCGCGGCATCGACGCCGCCGCCCACGAGGGCTCGCTGGCGACCGGCACGGTGGCGGTGATGGCGGGCGGCCTCGACGTGGTCTATCCGGCCGAGCACGCCAAGCTCTACGCCGAGGTGATCGCCGCCGGCGCGGCGGTGTCCGAGATGCCGCCCGGCACCCAGCCCCAGGCCAGCCACTTTCCCCGCCGCAACCGCATCATCTCGGGCCTCGCCCTTGGGCTGGTGGTGGTCGAGGCGTCGCTGCGCTCGGGCTCGCTGATCTCGGCGCGCCTGGCGGCCGAACAGGGCCGCGAGGTGTTCGCGGTGCCCGGCTCGCCGCTCGACCCGCGCGCCAAGGGGCCGAACGACCTGCTGCGCCACGGCGCCACCCTGACCGAGAGCGCCGACGACGTGCTGGCGGTGCTGTCGGACCTGACCCGCCGGCCGCTGGGCGAGGGCCGAAAGGCGCTGTTCCTCGACGGTCCGCCGGTGCTCGAAGCCGAGGAAGATCTGGCCGGCGCGCGCTCCCGCATCCACGAATGCTTGAGCCCGACGCCTGTGACGGTTGACGAAATCATCCGCGAGTGCCAATTGTCACCCTCCGTGGTGTCCATGGTCCTGCTCGAGTGCGAGCTGGCCGGCCGTCTGCAGCGCCTTCCCGGCAATCAGGTGGTCTTGCTGGCCGGCTGAACAGAGCCTCGCATACCCCTCCTGCCTGCTTTTGAGATCGGTGCGGATGAAGGTCGTCGTCGTCGAGTCCCCGGCCAAGGCCAAGACCATCAACAAGTACCTGGGCAACGATTTCCTGGTGCTGGCCTCCTATGGCCACATCCGCGACCTGCCGGCCAAGGACGGCAGCGTGCGGCCCGACCAGGACTTCGCCATGGACTGGGAGACCGACCCCAAGTCCGAGCGCCACATCAAGGAAATCGCCGGCGCGCTCAAGGGGGCGGACAAGCTGTTCCTCGCCACCGACCCCGACCGCGAGGGCGAGGCCATCTCGTGGCACGTGCAGCGGGTGCTGGAGCAGCGCAAGTCCTTGAAGGGCATCGAGGTCAAGCGGGTGGTGTTCAACGAGATCACCAAGTCCGCCGTGCTCGACGCCATGCGCAATCCCCGCGACGTCGACCAGGAGCTGGTCGACGCCTATCTGGCGCGCCGGGCGCTCGACTATCTGGTCGGCTTCACCCTGTCGCCGGTGCTGTGGCGCAAGCTGCCCGGCTCGCGCTCGGCCGGGCGGGTGCAGTCGGTGGCGCTGCGCCTGATCTGCGAGCGCGAATCCGAGATCGAGAGCTTCCGCTCGCGCGAATACTGGACCCTGGCCGCCGATTTCCGCACGCCCAAGGGGGCGGTGCTCACCGCCGGCCTCACCCATCTCGACGGCAAGAAGCTCGACAAGTTCGACCTCGCCGACGAGGCCGCCGCCGCCGCCGCCCGCCGCCAGGTCGAGGCCGCCGGCTTCGCCGTCGACAAGGTCGAGCGCAAGAAGGCCCGGCGCAATCCGTTCCCGCCGTTCACCACCTCGACCCTGCAGCAGGAGGCCAGCCGCAAGCTCTATCTGCCGGCCGCGCGCACCATGCAGCTGGCCCAGCGCCTGTACGAGGGCATCGACATCGGCGGCGAGACGGTCGGCCTCATCACCTACATGCGAACCGACGGCGTGCAGATGGCGGCCGAGGCGATCGCCGCCACCCGCGCCCTGATCGACCGCGATTTCGGCAAGAATTACCTGCCCGAGGCGCCCCGGCTGTACAAGACCAAGGCCAAGAACGCCCAGGAAGCGCACGAGTGCATCCGCCCCACCGATTTGTTCCGCCGGCCCGACGAGGTGGCGCGCTTCCTCGACAAGGACCAGCTGCGGCTCTACGAGATGATCTGGAAGCGCACGGTGGCCAGCCAGATGGCGGCGGCCGAGCTGGACCAGGTGGCGGTCGACATCGCCAGCCCGGACAAGCGCATCGTGTTGCGCGCCACCGGCAGCGTGGTGGTGTTCGACGGCTTCATGAAGGTCTATCGCGAGGACCGCGACGATTCCGACGACGACGATGCCGAGCGCCTGCTGCCCGACGTCAACCAGGGCGATGCCATGGACCGCCAGGCGGTGCGCACCGACCAGCACTTCACCCAGCCGCCGCCGCGCTTCTCCGAAGCCAGCCTGGTCAAGCAGCTGGAGGAACTGGGGATCGGCCGGCCGTCCACCTATGCGTCGATCATTTCGGTGCTGCAGGAGCGCGAATACGTCCGCCTCGACCAGCGCCGCTTCATCCCCGAGGATCGCGGCCGCCTGGTCACCGCCTTTCTCGAACAGTTCTTCAAGCGCTACGTCGAGTACACCTTCACCGCCGATTTGGAGAACCAGCTCGACGACATCTCGGGCGGCCGCATCGACTGGCGCAAGGTGCTGGAGGCGTTCTGGCGCGACTTCTCGGCCTCGGTCGAGGGCACAAGGGAACTGCGCATCTCCGAGGTGATCGAGACCCTGGACCGCGAACTCGGGCCCCACTTCTTCCCCGAGGAACCGTCCGGCCACGACCCCCGCCTGTGCCCGGGCTGCAATTCCGGCCGGCTGTCCTTGAAGCTGGGCAAGTTCGGCGCCTTCATCGGCTGTTCCAACTACCCCGAATGCCGGGTCACCCGGCCGCTGACGGTGGCGGCCGGCAAGGGCGAGAACGGCGAGGCCGGCGACCCCGACGGCCCCAAGGATCTGGGCCAGCACGACGGCCACCCGGTCAGCTTGCGCAAGGGTCCCTACGGCTGGTACGTGCAGATGGACGACGGCGGCGCCAAGCCCAAGCGGGTGTCGCTGTACAAGGGGCTGGAGCCGGCCGCGATCGACCTGGCGATGGCGATCAAGCTGCTGGCGCTGCCGCGTGAGATCGGCCTGCATCCCGAAACCCGGACGCCGATTACCGCCGGCATCGGGCGGTTCGGCCCCTATCTGCTGCACGACAAAGTCTACAAGTCGCTGGCCAAGGGCGACGACGTGCTGGTCATCGGCCTCAACCGCGCCGTCGACCTGCTGGCCCAGGCCAAGAACCGGAAGGCCCCGGCCCCGCTGAAGACCTTGGGCGAGCACGACGGCAAGCCGGTGACGCTGCATGAGGGCAAATGGGGTCCCTACGTGTCCTGCGACGGCGTCCACGCCACCTTGCCGAAGAGCGGCGATCCGGAATCCGTCACCCTCGACGAGGCGCTCCGCTTGATCGAGGCCAAACGGGCCAAGTTACCGCAAAAGCCGGTCAAGGCGCCGCGCAAGGCGGCAGCGGCGAAGCCGGCCAAGAAGGCGCCGGCCAAGGCCAAGGCGAAGAAGCCCGCCGCCAAGGGCAAGGCGGCGAAGCAGGCGGCGGGGGAATAAAAATCCCTCGCCCGCCCCGCGGGAGAGGGAGGGGCCCAGCCGCAGGCTGGGAGGGTGAGGGAGACCCGAGCGCCATACTCCCGCCTCCCTCACCCTCCCACGCGCTGCGGGCGCGTGGTTTTCGCGTGCAGCGCCAGCCACACCGTCGGTTCGCCGGCGGCTGTCCACTCGACCCGGTGGCGGCAATGGGCGGGCAGCAGCAGCCAATCGCCGGGACCAAGCCGGCGAAGGTCGGCCTCGCCATCGATCCTGAGGCCGGCGCCGCCCTTCAGCACCACCACCCATTCGTCGTCGTCCTGGTCGTACCATTCGCCGGGCGGCGTCGCCTGGCCCAGCGACACGATCCGCTGCAACCGGCAAGCCCCGGCTTCCAACAGGGTGTCGAAGCATTCGGCCGGGCGGGCGTCGGGCAGGCCGGCGAACAGATTGCCGGCGCGGACGCTCACGCCTTCTTGTCCCCGATCCGGGGTTCCTCGCCCTTGAGCAGGCGGCGGATGTTGGCCTCGTGGCGGATGAAGCCGAGGATGGCGAGGCCGAGCGCCATCAGCGCGGTCTTGCCGTCGACCAGCAGGGCGTAGGCCGGCGCCAGCGCCAGCGCCGCCAGGGCGGCCAGCGACGAGATGCGGAACAGCGCCGCGGTCGCCAGCCAGGTGGCGACGGCTGCCAGTCCCACCGGCCAGGCGCAGGCGATCAGGGTGCCCAGCGTCGTCGCCACTCCCTTGCCGCCCTTGAAGCGCAGCCAGACGGGGAAGTTGTGGCCGAGCACCGCCGCCAGCCCGGCGATCAGCATGGCGTCGCGCCCGGCCAGCGCCAGGGCGGCCAGCGCGGCGATGGCGCCCTTGCCGCCGTCGAGCAGAAGGGTCGCCAGGGCCAGCCCCTTGCGGCCGGTGCGCAGCACGTTGGTGGCGCCGATGTTGCCCGAGCCGATGGCGCGGATGTCGCCCAGGCCGGCCAAGCGGGTCAGCACCAGGCCGAACGGAATCGATCCCAGCAGGTAGCCGGCGACGGCCGCGATGACGTCAACCATCGCGGAGGTACACGGTGCGGCCGTCGACCACGGTGCGCAGCACCACGCCCTGCATCGGCCGGGCGTCGAAGGGGGTGTTCTTGGACTTGGAACGGAACGCGTGGGGATCGACCTTCCAGCCGCGATCGGGGTCGAACAGCATCAGGTCGGCGGCGGTTCCGACCTTGAGGCGGCCGGCGGGCAGGCCGACGATCCCGGCGGGGGCGACGGTGATCAGCCGCAGCGCCTGGATCAGGCCGAGATGGCCGTTGTGGAAAAGTTCGAGGGTCGCCGCCAGCAGGGTCTCCAGCCCGATGCCGCCGAATTCCGCCTGGGCGAAGGGCTGGCGCTTCGAATCCTGGTCCTGGGGCGCGTGGTCCGAGGCGATGGCGTCGATGGTGCCGTCGACCAGGGCCTCCACCACCGCCTGGCGGTCGGTCTCGGCGCGCAAGGGCGGCGACAGCTTGGCGAAGGTGCGGTAATCGCTGACCGCCAGTTCGTTGAGGGCGAAATAGGGCGGCGCGGTGTCGCAGGTGACCGCCAGATTGCGCGCCTTGGCCCGGCGGATGACGTCGATGCCGGCGGCGGTGGAGACGTGGGCGGCGTGGTAGCGCCCGCGGGTCAGCTCGACCAGCCGCATGTCGCGTTCCAGCATGATCGCCTCGGCGGCGGCGGGAATGCCGGACAGCCCCATGCGGGTCGCCAGTTCGCCCTCGTTCATCACCCCGCCCTCGGCCAGGGCCGGATCCTCGGGATGCTGGATGATCATGGCGCCGAAGGTGGCGGCGTAGGACAGCGCCTGGCGCATCACCAGGGAATTGCGGATCGCCTTGGTGCCGTCGGTGAAGGCGAGCGCGCCGGCCTCGGCCAGCATGCCCATCTCGGAGAGTTCGACGCCCTCCAGGTTCTTGGTGGCGGCGGCGTAGGGATAGACCTTGCACAGCCCGACCTTGCGGGCGCGCCGGGCGACGAATTCGACGGTGGCGACCTCGTCGATCACCGGATCGGTGTTGGGCAGGCACACCAGCGAGGTGACCCCGCCGCCGACCGCGGCCTCGCCGGCCGATTTCATCGTTTCCTTGTGTTCCTCGCCCGGCTCGCGCAGTTGCACCCGCATGTCGACCAGGCCGGGGGCCAGGCACAGGCCGGTGCAATCGACCACCGTGATGCCGGTGGGCACGCCGCCCTGGAACAGGCCGGGGCCGACGTCGGCGATGGTCTCACCGTTGGTCAGCACGGCGCCCCTGGCGTCCAGGCCGGTGGCGGGATCGAGCAGGCGGGCGTTGATGTAGGCGACCAGTCCGGCGGCGGTGCGGGTCATGATGCGGCCCCGCTGCTGTTGGGCAGGGCGCGGGTCAGGGCGTCCAGGCAGGCCATGCGCACCGCCACCCCCATTTCCACCTGTTCGCGGATGAGCGAGCGTTCGACGTCGTCGGCGACGTCGGAATCGATCTCGACTCCGCGGTTCATCGGGCCGGGATGCATGATCACCGCGTCGGGCTTGGCCATGTCGAGCTTCTCGGCGTCGAGGCCGAAGAAGTGGAAGTACTCGCGGATGGACGGGATGAAATTGCCCCGCATGCGCTCATGCTGGATCCGCAGCATCATGATGACGTCGACGTCCTCCAGCCCCTTGCGCATGTCGTGGAAGACCTCGACCCCCAGGCGCTCGACCGCCGAGGGCAGCAGCGTGCGCGGCCCCAGCAGGCGCACCCGGGCGCCCATGGTGTTCAACAGGGTGATGTTGGAGCGGGCGACGCGGCTGTGCAGCACGTCGCCGCAGATCGCCACCGTCAGGCCCGACAGCCGACCCTTGCGCCGGCGGATGGTCAGCGCGTCCAGGAGCGCCTGGGTGGGATGCTCGTGGCTGCCGTCGCCGCCGTTGATGACCGAGCAATTGACCTTCTGCGACAGCAGGTGGACGGCGCCCGAATCGGGGTGGCGCACCACCAGCACGTCCAGGTGCATGGCGTTGAGCGTCATCGCCGTGTCGATCAGGGTCTCGCCCTTCTGCACGCTGGAGGCTGCCACCTGCATGTTGATGACGTCGGCGCCCAGTCGTTTGCCCGCCAGTTCGAACGACGTGCGGGTGCGGGTCGAGTTCTCGAAGAACAGATTGATCACCGTGCGGCCGCGCAGAAGGTTCTTGCGCTTGTCGACGGAACGGTTCTGCTCGACATAGCCATCGGCAAGGTCGAGCAGGTCGGCGATCTCCTGCTGCCCCAGGCCCTGGATGCCGAGGAGATGGCGGTGCGGGAACGGCGCGTCGGTCATGACCCGGACTATAGGATGGGGCAGGGCATACCGCAAGGTGCCGCCGCAGCTGTGCAGGGCTCCGAATTCAGGTTACGCAATGGTTAATATTTTTCGTCATGCCCGCGAAAGCGGGCATCCAATCGGCGGCGGTCGTCAGGCAAGGCCTTCGTAGATGTCTCGCCACTGCGGGTTGGTCTTTTGTATCAGATCAATCTTACAGGCCCTATTCCAGCGCTTCATCTGCTTTTCACGGCGAATGGCGTCGGGCATGGTGGCATACACTTCGTAATAAACAAGGATATGAACGCCATATTTCTTTGTGAATCCATCGATGACATCGGCCTTATGTTCCCAAACGCGGCGGGCGATGTCGTTTGGGGGATGTCCCGGGCCGTGTTGAAATTTGCTCGGCAGGCGCAGCCTGTTGAGCAGGCTATGCTGCCATGGCCTGCTGTTCAAGATCGCGGTTGATGGCGTGCTTGGC
>Ga0265331_10000155_pt1 | contig 87564 bp, 57 predicted proteins | sample 41923metaG_FD_202088 | JGI IMG/M metagenome (GOLD analysis project Ga0265331, IMG submission 202088) | Rhizosphere microbial communities from Carex aquatilis grown in University of Washington, Seatle, WA, United States - 4-19-23 metaG | ecosystem: Host-associated > Plants > Roots > Rhizosphere... | reverse complement strand
TCGCAGATCGTGGATCGCACCGCGATCAACCTGAATTTCGACGCCACCGTGAAAGGCGCCGAACTGGAAGCGACCTGGGAGCCAACGCCGGGCCTCAAATTCACCTTCGCGGGCGGCTATGAACAAACCCGCATCGACAATGGCCAACAAGCCATCGATTTGATCGACCGCACGGCGGGCACGCCGGGCTGGGTGGTGATGAAGCCCTCGGTTGGCCAATCCTCGAACTGCATCTTCCCGGAATATGTTGCGGCCGCATTGGTCCAGCAATATGGCGGGCCGGGAGGCGAGGGCAATCCCGGCGTCGCTGCATGCGGCTATGCCTATACAGGCGGCATCGATCCGGTCACCACGAATTTCTATGTCGACCATCCGCCGGCAAGCTCCGGTTTTGGGGGCGTTCCTCCGAATTATCCCGGTTACGATCCGCTGAGTGTCGATCCCAATGCACCGGCCGACGTCAACAACGGCCTTGGCCTGCCGCCGAACAATGGCGAGGGCTTCGCCAAGAATGTCGGTGGCAACGAGCTTCCCAATGCGCCGCATTACACCGTGTCGGTCGGAGCGGATTATTCGATCCCGGTCACGGCGGATTGGGCCGCAACCCTGCACAGCGATTTCTATTGGCAGGCCGCATCCTGGGCGCGCGTGTTCAACGACAATCCCTATGACCGCATCCACGGTTACACCAACCTCAACCTCGCCGTGATCCTGACCGATACGTCCGGCTGGCAGATCATGGGCTACGTCAAGAACGTGTTCGATACCACCGCGATCACCGGCGATTTCCTGAACAGCGATGACAGCGGCTTGACCACCAACATCTTCCTCACCGATCCGCGCCTGTTCGGCGTGCGCGTGACCAAGCATTTCGACGGCGGTTCTTCCTCCGGCGGCTATGGGCTCGATTTCTTCTCGAATGCGGACGATCATAAACCGCAGCTCTGGCTGCAACTCGGCGGCAACTTCAACGCCACGCTGTCCGATGGCTCCAGCCCCTGGGATCCGACAGGCAGCGCGACGTTCCCCAACGGTGGCGGCCCGACACCGGCGTGGCCCGCCGGATTGCCGACACCCGCGCAATTGCAGAAAACGCCCAATATGGGCTTCGATTGGGAAGGCTCGCTTTCCTTCAAACCGACCGATACCGATTGGACACTCAAAGCCGGTGTGCGTTATGGCCGCGCATCCCGAAACAAGCACTTCCACAAGAGCAACGTCGCCGGAACCAAAGAAGGTATCAGCTTCTTCGGATACTATAGGCCGTGCAGTGCCATAGCTGCTTACGGCGCTCTTGGGGCGGCTTGTTATCATGGTGCGGTCGAGGAATTCGTCGATTCCCAGAACGTTTCGAACGAAGAGCACATGATGCTCGACTTCACGCTGGGCAAGGATGTCGGGCTCGGCGCGTTCGGCAGCGAAGGACACAGCACGCTTGCCGCCGGTGTGCGCATCGCGCAGTTCCACTCGGATGCGATCATGACGATGGGCGCGGGTCCGCATTACAACTTGACGACGGATGTCTTCCAGAAATACCACGACCTCTGGGAGTTCGATTCCAGCGAAACGCGCACGTTCCGCGGCGTCGGCCCGGAAGTCACCTGGGATGGAAATGCGTCGCTTCTGGGCAATGAAGCCGATGGCGAAGTCACGCTCGATTGGGGCGTGAACGCCGCCGTGCTCTTCGGCCGCCAGCGCGCCGTTCTTCATCATGCGGTCAGCCATTGCCGCGTCGACGGTTTTGGAACGCTGGCCGTCTGCGAAGGTCAGACCATCGGCGGCAATATCGATGCCCGCATCCACGAACCGGCCGACGATGTGAATCGCTCACGCACTGTCGCGGTCCCCAATCTCGGCGGCTATCTCGGTGCTTCGATGCGCTACCACAATTCGAAGGTCAGCTTCGGCTACCGGGCCGATACCTTCTTCGGCGCCATCGACGGCGGGCAGGAGACCGCCAAGAGTACCGATCGCGGCTTCTATGGCCCCTATCTCAACGTGACCTTGGGGCTGGGTGGGTAAGAAATTTCTCCCGATTTGGAAAAGAAACCTCTAAATGGGTTGAAATCTTGAATGTCGGCAGTATATTCCTATTCGATAGCAGTAGGAGCGCCGAAAGGTTGGGAAAAATGGCCGCCGCCGGCGGTGGCCGGAACGTCGCGAGACCATACAGGGTAGGGGTGCGAGCTTGCGCGCATCCGTGCGGCCGGGCCTGACGATCCCGTCCGTGGCACCTGTGGGACAAGTGAAGGTGCGGTGTCGATCCGGTTCATCCCGGATGCGGCCCGCCTGCCGTAGCTTCGACGCCGAAGGCGGGTCTCAAAGGGGCCCGCCTTTTTGCTGGGGCTAGCACCCGCCGCCTATGCCGGTGCTTCCACTTTGAGTTTGGTCACGCGTTCTTCGGGCAGGTTGTCCAGAAGATCGGCGATCAAATCCTTCTTCAAGGACGCGTGTTTGGGATCGTCCCAAAGATTGCGCCATTGCTGCGGGTCGTTCTTCAGATCGTAAAGCTCGCCCTCTGTGCCGTCATACCTGATGCGGGTGGTGATCTGGGCAAATTGCGGCCAGGTTTCTTCGAGCCCGTTGGGCGTGGTCGTCGAAGGCTCGTAGCGCGTCAACAGTAAGCCGTCGCGATAGATCGAGCGGAAGTGAAAACCATAACCGGGAAACTGGCTGTCCCATTCGCATAGCGCGCGCTGGCGTGAACCGTCGTCGCTGATGGGCAGGGGCGTGCCTTGCATCCAGGGCGCCTGTGCAACGCCTGCAATGGCGCACATTGTGGCGGCAAGGTCGGTCTGTTCCACCGGTTGCTCGACGATCGCCCGCGCCACCTTCGCATTCGGCGCGGGGCGCCAGATGAAAGGCAGACGCATCAACGCGTCGACATGGAACGGCCCCTTGTAGACGAAGCCGAAATCGCCCTGCAATTCGCCGTGATCGGTGGTGAACAGCACATCGGTATCTGCATCCCAACCGCGCGCCTTCACCTTCGCCATCACCCGGCCAACCGCATCGTCGACAAGCTCGTTCATCACATGCACCTTGGCATTGATCTCGCGGATGTTGTCGTGGCTGAGTTGTCTGGGCGTGAAATTCATCGGGCCGCCCTCGATATTGGCGAAAGTCCCGTCGTAATAGGCAAGCCAGTGCGCGGGTTTCTGCGCCAGGATCTTGCGAAGCTCTTCCTCGCTGCGCGGCAATCCGTCGGGCAGCGGCAGATCGCGCCAGTCGCAGCGCGAAAGCTCGGAAGCCGGCGGATCCCATGGGTGATGCGGATCGGGAAAGCTGAGCCACAGCATCCAGTCTTCATCTGCATCGAGCGAGCCCAGCCATTCCACCGCAAGGTCGGCCAGCCAATCGGTATGATAAAGCTCACGCGGGATCGCGTGGTTGGAGGTCTCCGGCGCACCGGTATCTCCGCCAGGCGCTGCGTTGAGAAGCGGCGGCCAAGCGTTGAACACCTCGCGGTTCTTCGCCTTCAGCCAGCGCCCATAATGCCCCACGGGCTGGCCGCGAAAATTGGCCGTGTGCATGGCATGCACCGCATAGTCGAAGCCGCGCCACGGCCCGTAATCGCCATCACGCTGGCGCGCATTCTCGCGATATTTGAATGCCGGATCGAATGCCGGCTCGAAATGCGCCTTGCCGATCAGCGCGGTTTTATACCCGGCCTTGTCCTTCAGATATTGCGCGAAGCTGGGGGCGTCCTCAGGTAGCGGCACGCCGTTGGCGAAGACGCCATGGGTGCGCACATATTGCCCCGTCAGCATGGTCGAGCGTGCGGGCATGCAGACCGTGTTCTGGTTGTAGGCCCGCACATAGTTGATGCCCGTTCTGGCCAGGGCATCGATGTTCGGCGTGCGGCAGAACGGGTTGCCGTTGCAACCAAGGGAATCGAAACGCTGCTGGTCGGTGGTGATGAAGAGAATCTTGCGGCCCATGCTGCGCGCCCTAGGCAGCTGTGCCGGCGGAACAGCACAGAAGCACCGTGCGTTCGAGGCCGGCATCGCGATGATAGAGGGCAGCCCGATAATCGGGGCGCTCGGTCATCTCCAGAAACGCGCGCCGCGATGGATAGCGCACGCAAATCACCTCGTCCCATTGGTCTTCGTCGCCGCCGATCACGACAAGCTGCTGCCCGCCCCAGGTGATTTGCCCGCCCGTTTCCATCACGCAGCGGATCGCGGTCGCGCCATAGCGCTGATAAGCGGCTCGGCCGGAAAGACCTTCCTTCGCTTCGGCAAGGTCGGCCCCATAAGCCGCCCGCTCGCGGTATCGCAGCAGATTCACCATCACAATCGCGCCTTCCGGGCCGGTCTCGGCAAGTGCGCGAAGTTGATCCGGTGTGGGCATCACGGTGTTGGACATCGCCGTCTCCGGTCTGCCCGAATTTGACGGGCGTGGGTTGCTCTGATAATCTGAATTCGAATTCAGTTTTAAGGATGCACCCTTTTCGTGGCCGCGACAAGACCCAAACGGAAATCGCTTAAGCCGGAAAGCGAGCATTGGGCGCTCCCCGTGCAGCAGGAGCGCAGTCTTGCCACCCGTGAGCGTATCGTGGCCGCGGCCGAATGGGCTTTTGCCGAAAAGGGTTATGAGGGCGCCCGGATCGCCGATATCGCCAAGCGCGCCGGCTGTTCGGTGGGGGCGGTCTATTTTCGTTTCGCGGATAAGGACGCGCTGTTCTTTGCCATCGTCGAAAGCTTCCGCGCGGGCGTGCGCGAGCGCCTGCCGCTCATGGCCAGTGCTCCGTTTTCCGATTCTACCCAGGTCATAGAGAGATTTGTTGTCGCGACGACCACACAGGTCCGTGAACATCGCGGCCTGTTTCGCGCCGTTGTCGAACATGGCTTCGATCAATCGCTGGCGGTCGAGATGATTTTTTCGATACGCGCCGAGCTGCAGTCGTTCCTCGAAGTCGCACTCGAAAAATGCGGCGGTGCTTATACCGATCTTCCGTTCACCGTGCGCATGATGAGCCAGATCGTCTACGGGTTCTTGCTTGCAGGCATTCTCAACAATCGGGCGCCTACGCGGCTGGACGATGCACGTACCGTGAAAGAATTGGTCGCAGCTCTCGTCGCCTATCTCAAAAGCACCGAGCGCCCCGCATGACACTCTCGATCGATGTCTTCTGGTCGTTCCGCAGCCCTTATTCCTATCTGGCGACACCACGCCTGGTTGAGATGGCGCGGGATTATGAACTCGAGGTGCGTGCGCGGCCTGTTTATCCGTTGGCCGTGCGGTCGGGCGAATTCTTTTCCCAGGTGAACCCGCTCTGGGTGCCCTATCTCATCAAGGACACCATCCGGCTGGGCGAAATGCTCTCCATTCCCTATCGCTGGCCGCGTCCCGATCCGGTGATGGTCGATTTCTCAACCCGCGCGGCCACGCCAAACCAGCCTTATATTCACCGCCTGACGCGATTGGGCTGTGCTGCCGGGGTTGCGGGGCGCGGTTTGCCGTTCCTCGCCGAAGTGAGCCACACGATTTGGTCTGGTACGGTCGACAACTGGCACCTGGGCGATCATCTGAAGAATGCTGCGGCGCGCGCCGGCCTCGATCTCGAAGATCTGGATCGCAAAATCGAAAGTGCGCCGGAAAAATACGAAGCGATGATCGAAGAAAACCAGGCCGCCCATAGAGCAGCCGGTCATTGGGGCGTGCCAACGATGGTGTTTGAAGGCGAGCCGTTCTTCGGACAGGACCGTATCGATGTCCTTTTGTGGCGATTGAAACAGGCGGGGCTTCAGCCACGCGGGAAAGGTACCGTATGAAAAAGGTCGTTCTTGGTCTCGTCGGTGCCCTGGTGCTGTTGTTCCTGGCGGGCGCGTCCCTCTACATATATCCGGTCGAGGATTTCTTGTTCCGTCAGATGGCGCAGCGCGCCGGCTCCGGGCCCAAAACGATACTTGCCACACCCAAACAACTGTCCGTTCTTCTGTGCGGAACAGGCACGCCGCTGCCCGACAAGTCGCGCGCCGGTCCATGCACGCTGATCGCGGCGGGTGACAAATATTATCTTGTGGATGCGGGCATCGACACAGCGCGCAATCTTCGCCTGTGGCAGATTCCTCTCGAAAAGATCGCGGGTATTCTTGTCACCCATTTCCATTCTGATCACATCGCGGAACTGGGCGAGATGCGTCTGCAAACCTGGGTCTCGGGCCGCAAGGCGCCGCTGCCAGTATATGGCCCGCCCGGCATCGAACGGGTGGTGGCCGGATTTAACGAAGCCTATGCGCTCGATGCCGGATATCGCACCGCCCATCACGGCGCGAAGATGCTGCCACCCGATGCGGTTGCGATGGTTGCCAAGCCTGTCGCATTTTCGGGGTCGACCGGTCTGGTACTGAAGCAGGGCGGTCTCACCATTACCGCGATCCGCGTGCACCACGATCCCGCGACGCCGGCTTATGGCTATCGCTTCGATTTCGCGGGTCACAGTATCGTGGTCAGTGGAGATACCGTATTCGACGAGGATCTCGCACGTGCCGCCAAGGGCACCGATGTGCTGGTGCACGAAGCTCTGTCGCCGCGAATGGTGGGCGAACTGGGGGCCGCTCTTGCGTCCCAGGGGCAATGGCGTTCGGCCAAGATCATGCACGATATTCCGGGCTACCACACGAGCCCGGTGGATGCCGCGCGCATCGCCAACGAGGCCGGTGTAAAACTTTTGATCTACACGCACTTGCTTCCAGTGCTTCCCAACGGACTTGCGGAGCGGCTGTTTCTGCGTGGCGTTTATGATGTGCGGCCCAACGGTGTGATCGTCGGCAAGGATGGATTGCTTATCCGCCTCACCGAGGGTTCGAAGAAGATCGACAGGTCGAACCTGTAACCCTTGGTCCGTTCGCGGCGGCCCAAGGGTGTTGCCGCGTTGGGGATGAAGTATTCTACCTGGAAAATGGCGCCTTCAGGCGCCATTTTTTTCGTGGCGCGCGCTATCATTCAGGGGCGATCTCGCCCCGAAAGGTTCATCGCGCCTGCGAAAGAGGCGTTCGCAACCGCAACAACGGCGAACCCCGTTGTTCAGGAAATATCGGGAATACTGACATTATTGAGCGCGAGGCCTCGCGAGCCACATCTGGCGCACCGTGGCAAACGCCAGTGCGAGGGTGGCTCGCGCCGCGTTCTTGGGTGATGATCCGCAAACTTGGGTTGCCCGTGGGCATAGACGAGCCCCGAGCAGATGAACATAATGTCATCTCAATGGGCGGGGCGATACGCATGGGTCTGGTTCCGCAAGCTATCCTCGAAGCGCGCTGGCGCGAAGCGTTGGGCCGCGTGCAGTTCGGCACGTTGAGCTTCATTGCGCCCGATGGAACAGAACACATCGCCCGCGGGCCTCAGCCGGGCCCGACCGCGAGCTTCGCGATCAAGGAATGGAGTGTCCTGAGCCGGCTTGTCGCGCGTGGCGATATTGGGCTCGGCGAGGATTTCATCGCTGGAGCATGGGAAACGGACGACGTCGAGCGACTGGTCTCGTTCTTCCTGCTCAATCTCGATCATTTCGAAGGCTTCGCACACGGCAATTTCCTCAACCGGCTGGGCTTTGTGCTGCACAATGCGCTCGTCCGGCGCAACAGCGTCAGCGGGAGCCGCCGCAACATCGAGGCGCATTACGACGTTGGGAATGATTTCTATTCGTTGTGGCTCGATGAGACGATGACTTATTCCTCCGCCCTGTTCGGCAATTCGCAGAACCTGGCGGATGCGCAACGCAACAAATATGGCCGCATTCTCGAACGGTTGGAGAAAACTCGCGGCTCGCTTCTGGAAATTGGCTGTGGCTGGGGCGGGTTCGCAGAACAGGCCGCCAATACGTCGCTCGATGTCACGGGGCTCACCATCTCGCCCTCGCAATATGGTTTCGCCAAGAAGCGATTGAACGGCGGCGCCGATATTCGCCTCGAGGATTATCGCAAAGTGCGCGGCAGTTTCGATGCCATCGTTTCTATAGAAATGTTCGAGGCTGTCGGCGAACAATACTGGCAGCAATATTTTCGCACCGTCGCCGAGCGACTGCGCAAAGGCGGCCGCGCCGTGATTCAGACCATCGTGATCCGCGATGATCTCTTCCCCGGCTATCGCGCCCGCAGCGATTTTATCCGCCACTATGTGTTCCCCGGCGGCATGCTGCCTTCCTTCGCCCGTTTTTGCGAAGAAGCCGAACGTGCCGGATTGAAGGTTCGGGATAGCTTTGCCTTCGGCCAGGATTATGCGCGCACGCTGCGCGAATGGTCCGCACGCATGACCACCCGCGAAGCCGATATCCGCGCGCTTGGCCATGACACCAAGTTCCTGCGCAACTGGCAGTTCTATCTCGGAATATGCGCCGCCGCTTTCGCGGTCGATCGCACCGATGTCATACAGGTCGAACTCGCGCACGCCTGACCGTCCCCCATACAGGATGCCGATTTGCGGTGGCAATGGCTGCGCGAGATAGTGCGCGCCTTTCATCCGTCCGAATCATCGGGAAGCAAGGAAGCCTGGATGCGCAGAAAACTGGCGAAATTGGGCGCGACCGCGCTCGCGGCCCTGTTGGCTGCCTGTTCGCCCGCCCCACTCCTGAACCTGATGGTTCCCAGATCGGGCTACCGCGTGGTGCAAGGGCTAGCCTATGGTGCCGATGCGCGCCAGAAGCTTGACCTGTATATTCCCGATGGGTTGAGCGCGCCCGCGCCTGTGATCCTGTTCTTCTATGGCGGCAGCTGGCAGAGCGGCGAGAGATCCTGGTACCTCGCTTTCGGTCAAGCCTTCGCGAGCAAGGGCATCATTGTTGCCGTCGCCGACTACAGGCTCTACCCGCACGTCAAATACCCGGCCTTCCTCGATGACAGTGCCCATGCACTGCGCTTTGTGCATGAGAAGATTGCCGCTTATGGCGGCGATCCCGCACGTCTGTTTCTCGCCGGCCATTCGGCGGGGGCCTACAATGCGATGATGCTCGCGTCCGATCCACGCTACTTGCGCGAGGTCAAAGGCGACATGGGCTGGATCCGCGGCGTGATCGGCATTTCCGGTCCTTATGATTTCCTGCCGCTCAAAAGTGCCGATCTGATCGACATCTTCGGCGGCAACCGGCGCACCGATACCCAGCCGATCAACTATATCGATGCAAAGCGTCCGCCGATGCTGCTGGTGACGGGGTCCGAAGATACGACCGTGTTGCCGCGCAACACAAACCGCATGGCGGAAAAGCTGCGATCCTTTGGCAGTGAAGTGAAAGAGATCGTTTATCCCGGCGTCGGCCATATTGGGGCCATTCTGTCGCTGGCCAAGCCGTTCGAGTCACGCACGAGCCTGCGCGCTGACATAGTCGATTTCGTCAACAAACATTAGAGGTGAGCGCGGGCTATATCGCGGCCATGCTGAATCCCGGTCATCGGCAACTTTGTGGTGGCGCTGCGGCTCAGGCCCCTGCCGAAACCTTTGTCCTGTCCGGCATTTTCACCGTGGCCGTGCGGTCGAGCTTGCCCCAGCCGACCAGCGGTCCCTTCAGGGCGGTGAAGATCGAGCGCACAACGACATAATACATGAGCTGGCGATAGCCGAAACGTTGCAGCGTCAGCCACAACAGCAGGGTCCAGTCTTCTTTCTTTTCCAGAAGGAAGCCAAAGAACGCGGTGAGCAGGTCGACGCCCATGAAGACGCCATAATAGATACCGACGGTGATGAGATCGGCGTTGTTGAATTCCGATCCGTGCTCGATATAGGCGATGTATTGCCACAGAAGCTGCCAGATCAGCAGAAGGTCGGCGAGGGGCGCAAGTGCGGTCAGCAGGATCTGAAACAGCCAAACCTGCGGCAACGAGATCATGCCAAGCGCGCCGTAACGTGGGCGAAACGTAAGCCCGCGATATTTCCACAAGCATTGCAACGTTCCATAAGCCCAGCGGAACCGCTGCTTCGCAAGGCCGCGGAAGGTCGTGGGCGCTTCGGTCCATGCAATGGCGGAGCTATCGAACAGCACGCGATAGCCGACGCGCTGCAGGTCGATGGTCAGGTCCTGGTCTTCGGCCACGGTGTCATGGCGAAATCCGCCGACCTGCTCGATGGCGCTGCGCCGCCAGGCTCCCACCGCACCCGGCACCACTGTGAGGGTGCCCAGCGCTGCAAGCGCGCGGCGTTCCAGATTCTGCGCCACGATATATTCCAGCGCCTGCCAACGTGTGATCATGTTGATGCGGTTGCCGACCTTGGCATTGCCTGCCACCGCCCCGACAGTGGGATCGGTGAACCAGCGCACCAGCCGCGAGATCGTATCCGGATTGAACTGGGTGTCGGCATCGAGCGCCACCACAACTTCACCCGAGGCATGCGAAAGCCCGACATTCAACGCGTTGGCCTTGCCCCCATTGGGAATGCTGAGAAGCGTGATTGCCGGATGATCGGCGAATTGCGATTGCAGCACGGCGAACGTGCCATCCTTCGATCCGTCATCGACGACGATGATCTCCATCCGCCGATAGGTGCTGGCAAGAATGCCCCTGACGGTCGCGGCGACCACATTCTCCTCATTGTAAGCCGGTATGATGACGGAAACCTGTATGGGTTCGGCAAGAGAGGGCGGTGCCTCCTGCTTGCGTTCCCGCCGGGCGTTCCAGACGCCCAGCACCACCATCATCAGGGCGCGCGCAACGCCCAGGAAGATCGCCGCAAGGAAACAGTAGTAGAGGAAATGTCCGATCTTGCTCACCGCGAGGAACACAACGCGGTCGGTCAGCATGGCAAGCGTGGGCGAAAGTGGCGGCATCGCCTGGTCGCGCGTGAGTCCCGCAAGCGTCGATACCGGCACGAAGGTGTAACCCTCGGCCTTCAGTTTGGATATAATGACAGGCAGTGCTTCAACGGTCTGCTCCCGATCGCCGCCTGCATCGTGGAACAGTACGATATTGCGCGGCATGCTGGGCCGGGCCGAATGCACCTGCTGCAATGTGCGCTTGACGATCTCATCGACACCCGGCAACGCCCAGTCGATCGGATCGACATGTTCGCCAACCGTAATGTAGCCCATGTCCTGCGCTGTCTCGACGGGCGCGATCTGGTCTTCGTCGGTGGGCTCCGCATCGCCCAGATAGGGCGGCCGGAAAAGCCGCAGCGAGCGCCCGGTCAACGCCTGGAACAGGCGCTGCGTCGCGTTCATCTCGAGCGGAATGGCCTCCGCCGGCGTATCCGAAAGATTGGGATGGGTGAAGGTGTGGCTGCCGACTTCGAAACCGTCGTCGACGATCCGCTTGACGAGATCGGGATTGGCCTCCGCGTTGCTGCCGATGATGAAGAAGGTGGCGGGAACATGGTTTGCCTTGAGGATGTCGAGGATTTTCGGCGTCCATTCCGCATCCGGGCCGTCGTCGAAGGTGAGCGCTATCTCTTTCTTCGCGGCGCCGAACTGGCGGATGACATAGCCTGTCGGAAGTTTGGTGTAGTTTTCATCCGAGATGTCGCCGGTATCGCGATCGATCTCGAAATTGCGCCCGCCATCCTGCGGGTGAGCCTCGACCGAGATGATCTCGCCGCTTCCTTCGAAATCGATATCCTCGATGATCGGGATGTGGCGCAGGCTCGCAGGCGCTGTCGCGCCATAGGGTTTGCCCATCACATACCAAATCGACGGGTCTTCGCTGCCAAGCCGCCACACCGCATAACCGGCGGGGTGATAGGGATCGGCCGAATGGATCTGGTTATACGCGGTCACCGCATCCAGCAGCCACACATCGTGCTTGGTCTGGTCGTCCTCGATATAGGAGAAGTGCGGGTTGTTGGTCGCATCGTCGAAGGTCACCGTGGCGCCGGAGTCGTGTGCCGCAATCACCGCTTCTTCGAATGAAAGGCTGTCGATACCGCCTGCATCCCAATCATAGGCATAGCTGCCGAGCGCCACGATGGTGCGTGCCGGATCGAGGTTGCGCATCCGTTTGTCGAGCGTGTTCTCGTACCACGCCTGGCCCGCGATACTGCCCGGCGCATTTGGCGTCAGGTGCTCGTCATAAGCCATGAGGATTGTGTAATCGATATCCTTGGCAAAATCCGCAAACGGCCATTTGTCCGATGCGAAGGGTGCCGCCATCGAAACTTTCCAGCCATGCGGCTTGAAGCTTTTTGTGAGCGTGCGCAGAAAGCGCCCAAGATCGCCATTGGCGCTATCCGGCAGGGCCTCGAAGTCGATAACGATGCCTTGCAGCTTGTGCGATTGCACGAATGCGCCAAGCTGCTGGACCAATGCGTTCGAACGTTTCGGATCGGCGAGAAGCTTTGCAAGCCCCACCCCATCCCATTTGCCCAGCGTTGCGTTCTGCACCACCGGCAGGATGGCGACGGTTTTCTTGCTGCGGCGGATCAGCGTGTAGACGCGCTTGTCGAAACTATCCTTCAGCGCGAGGTCTGGCCCATGCAGGCTGAGCCAGGTCGGCATCACCCAGTCGAGCTGGGGCAGCGCGACTTTCAGCGAGTCATAAGCAGATGCCTCCCAGTTCGGAAAGAAGGCGATCGAAAGCGGCCGGCCCGGATGCGGGTTCATCGCCGCGGCAAGCGCGCGCGCCCGGCTGTTGCGCTCCACCCAGAGCTTGCGCTTGAGGGCGAGGTCTTTGGTGCGCAGGCGCGCTTCGCGGGCAAGCTGGGTTGCGGTGGGCACAAGCCCCGGCGCGGTCGCCTTGTTTTCCAGGTCCTGCGCATGAATGACATTCAGTTCGCCCGGCAACCTCACATGTTGGAGTTGCGGCACGGCGAACATGCTTGCCACGAACCCGATGCCAAGCGCGGAGCTGACGATCGCCGCGATCCAGCCGATGAGCGATATGCGTGTCGCACGCCGCCCGGTGACGTCGAGGAAGACAGGTTTGTCGGCCATGGGGGGTGCCGGCTCCGGCGGCGTGTCTGGCAATAACGTCGTCAATATCCGTTAGGCCTGGGGCCCAATATCGGGCCGGGACATATACTCCATCGCCCCTCTTGGTGTCATTTGTTAGGCGGCCCGGGCGATGCCGCCTAACATTTCCGTAATCCGGCTCGGTGTTACTTCTTGTAGGTCGCCAAAATCTCGTCGATCGAATCCTTGCCTTCCGGGCTATGGATCCAGGATTCGGCCTTGCCCAGCGTGTCGAACTGCAGCGGCACGCGGTGCGGTTTCACCCGGTCGGGCACCGGCACCAGAACTTCGAACGTGCCCGCAAAACGGGTGTCCTTGGTCGCCTCGGCAAAGGGGGGCGGCAGGCCTTTGTCTTTCTTTCTCATCTCGTTCTCCGAAATATCAGGCCGCGCGTTGGGCGCGGCCACCCTGTTGGGGGCGCCTGCGGCGATTGCGCGGGCGGCGCTTGGCATAATCGATTTCGCGCTTTTGCGGCGCCTGCTCCGGCGGGCGGCCGCCTTCGTTCATGGCGGCAAGCGGCTGCTTGAGCAATTTCTCGATGTCGCGCAGGAAAGGCCGTTCGGTCGGATCGCAGAACGAGATTGCGATGCCGCCGGTGCCCGCGCGCGCGGTGCGCCCGATGCGATGCACATAACTTTCAGCGACGTTGGGCAATTCGAAATTGACCACATGCGTGATGTCGTCAATGTCGATGCCGCGTGCAGCTATATCGGTTGCCACCAGAACGCGGCAATGACCGGCGCGGAAATTCTCCAGCGCCCGTTGGCGCGCGCCTTGCGATTTGTTGCCGTGAATGGCATCGGCCGCATGGCCCGCCTTGTCGAGTTGGTCGGCGACCTTGTTGGCGCCGTGTTTGGTGCGCGTGAACACGATCACGCGTTTCATGTCGGGGTCGCGCAGCAGGTCGTGCAGAAGACCGCGCTTTGCGGCCTGCTCAACGAAATAGACGCGCTGCTCGATCTTGTCCGCCGTCACGTTCTTGGGCGAAATCGCGATGCGCGCCGGCTGATGCAGGATTTCCGCCACCAGATGCGCCACCTCGTCGGGCATGGTCGCCGAGAACAGGAGCGATTGGCGCTTCTTCGGCAGATGGCCCACGATCTTTCGCACATCGCGGATGAAACCCATGTCGAACATGCGATCGGCTTCGTCGATGACGAGAAAGCTGGCTGCGCCCAGTTGCACATGCTTCTGGTTTATGAGGTCGAGCAACCGCCCCGGTGTCGCCACCAGAACGTCCACACCATTGCGCATGGCGGCGACCTGCTTGTTCTGATTGACGCCGCCCAGGATCACCGCATGGCGAAGCTTCAGATGTCGTCCATACGTCTTCAGGCTTTCATCGATCTGGATGGCCAGTTCGCGCGTCGGCGCCAGGATCAGTGCGCGGACTTGGCGCGGCCCTGCCTGCGCGCCGGTTTCAGCGAGCTTCTGCAAAAGCGGCAAGCCGAACGCGGCCGTTTTGCCGGTGCCGGTTTGCGCCAGCCCCAGCACATCGCGCCCCGAAAGGATAAGCGGAATGGCTTCGGCCTGGATGGGTGTGGGGGTAAGATAATTCTCGGTCGCGAGCGCGCGCAAAAGCGGTTCGGCGACGCCGAGCGTCGTAAAAGTATGAGTCACAATTGTTCCTTGTTGCTACCAGAGCGAAGCTAAAACGCGCATGGGGGCAATGTTGCCGTCTTCCACGCACATCTGGAGCGAACGGTATGTTACTTAGGTCGCCTCGCCGGTCGGGCGCATTCAGCGCTCGTCGTGCGGCCGTGAGGTTGGGCGGCTTATCGTCGGGCCGGGCCAAAAAGTCAACCCCGGCAGGTTTCACACTTTATATATAAGCCAGCCATCAGCCGCCGGAACGCGGATATTTCCGGCGCACAGCCTGGATTTCGTTCTCCAGCGCACCCAGGAAGCGCGATCGGTCTTCTTTCGTGAAGGCGGCGTTAAAGGTCTGGTTGCCGGTCGCTTCGCGCAGGTGGCGGCTCAATTCGCGCATCCCCAACGCCATGCCGATACCCGCATCGGTGAAGGGCTTGCCTGTCGGCCGCAACACGCGCGCGCCCTTCGCAAGGCAGCGTGAGGCCAGCGGAATATCGGCGGTAACGGCGATATCGCCTTCGCCGATATGTTCGGCGATCCAGTCATCGGCAGCATCGGCCCCTTGCGGCACGATCACAGTTTGCATCCGCGGATTGGGGCTTGGCCGGATGCCGCCATTGCTCACCACATGCACGATCAAATCGTGCCTGTCCGCCACGCGCTCCACCTCCGGCTTCACCGGACACGCATCGCCATCGACGAAGATTTCAAGCAACGAGCCGTCTTTCGTCCATCGCCCAAAGATCGGTCAGCGCCACCTCGACGTCACGCGGAGCCGTTATCCGGCACAATCGCGATTTCGCCACCCGCCGTGCAAAAGCATCCATCGGCAAAGGCGCGTTCTCCACGTACCAGCCAAGATGCTTGCGGAATATCTTCAGTCCCAGCGCATCGCCATAGAATCTCAAACTGTCCGCGAAATGATCGAGCGCGATCCCGAGCCGGTCATCCAGATCGGGCTCCTCCATCACAACACCCGTTTCGAGCGCGCGATCAAGGCTCGCTGCAATCCATGGCCGCCCATAAGCGCCGCGCCCGATCATGATCGCATCCGCACCGGATTGCTCCAAAGCGGCGCGCGCGGAAATCTCATCCGTCACATCCCCGTTGACGATCACCGGAATCGAAACGGCCTTCTTCACCTCGGCCACCGCGCGCCAGTCGACGGTTCCATTGTAGAATTGCGCCCGCGTGCGGCCATGCACGGTGATGGCTTTCACGCCCAGTTTCTCCGCGCGCACCGCAAGCTCCGGCGCATTGCGCGTGGCGTCATCCCATCCCAGCCGCATCTTCAAGGTCACCGGCCGTGACGTTGCGTTCACCGCCGCCGCGATCAATTGCGCCGCCAGATCCAGATCGCGCATCAGCGCCGAGCCGGACAATGCCCCCGTCACTTCCTTCGCCGGGCAACCCATATTGAGATCGATGATGTGGGCGCCTGCCGCTTGCGCAAGTGCAGCACCCTTTGCGATCCAGTGCGCCTGGCGGCCCACAAGCTGCACCACCATCAAGGGCAGCCCATCGCCCACCGCCGCGCGGCGCACCACATCGGGCCTGCCCGCCGCAAACATGTCGCAAGCCACCATTTCGGTGGCGACATAAGGCGCACCCAGTTTGGAAGCCGCGCGCCGGAACGGCAGATCGGAAACGCCCGTCATCGGCGCGGTCAGAACGCGACCACCGATACGAACATCTCCGATCTCGAACCCACCCATGTCAGGGCGCGCTGACCGCGATCAGCTTCATGTCGAACACAAGCGTCTGGTTCGGCGGAATGTCCGCGCCCGCGCCGCGCGCGCCATAGCCGAGGTCTGATGGGATGACGAGTTGCCATTCATCGCCTTCCTTCATCAGCGAAAGCGCCTCCACCCAGCCGGGGATCAGCCGGCCCGCGGGAAAGGTCGCGGTCTTGCCCGGCTGTGTCTGGTCGAACACCTTGCCGTTGATGAGCCAGCCCTTGTAGGTCACCGTCACCATGTCGTTGCCGTTGGTGACGGATTTGCCGCTGCCCGTCTGCAGAACGCGATATTGCAAGCCGCTTGGACGCTTCACAACGCCGTCCTTGGCCGCGTTGTCGGCGAGGAATTTCTGGTTCGCTGCGTCGCCGAGCGGATTAGCGTGGTGTTCCTGTGCCATTTTCTCTTTCTCTTGATTGCAAGCGGTGAGCATAACCGTGCTGAACGCGATCGTCGCGAACGCCATGAAAATCTTCCTGCGCATTTAAACCTCGTGCCGGTTGAACGAAGATGAAATCTGCGAAAGCGCGTCAATCCGTTGCGATTTCGCGCAGCAGCAGATCGAGTGCTGCCCGTGCAAAATCGCACATGTTTTCCACGCGGTCGGTCTTGCCCGTTTCCAGCGTGATCACGCGCTCTACAGGCCCGGCAAGCGCGATGCAACTGTGGCCGGGCAGGTCGCCATAAGGATTGCCGGCAGGCCCGGCCGCGCCCGTTTCGGAAAGCGCCCAGGTGCTTGCGAAACGCTCCCGCGCGGTGCGCGCCAGAAGCAGCGCGTACGGCTCGCTTGCCGAGCGCATCCCGCTCACCGCCTCCCGCGGGATTTCGAGCAGCCGCATGCGAGCCTTCGCCGTGTAGACCACGGCTCCGCCCAGGAAATAAGCCGAGGACCCCGGCACCGCCAGAAGGGCTGCCGACAGCAACCCGCCGGAGGAGGATTCCGCAATGGCGATGGTTTCGCCCCGCGCCTTCAGCAATGTCCCCGCCCGTTCCGCGAACGGCAATAAGGCCTGCATAAGAAATCCTTCCAAAACAACATCTTAACTGTTGAGGGCGTCGGCGATGGTGAAATCCGCGCCGGATTTTGCATTGATTTTCGTGCCCGGGCCAACGCTTCTGCCCGGAACGCCTCAAATATAAGCGCCATCTCCCCGCTTGGCATCGTTCCCGGCGGTGCGGCTTGTACCCCCGCGCTGTCAGGTGCCGCAGAATGTCTGATGCACTTGTTGGTCGGGCCGAGGCGGGTCGGCGTAATGCTGAAACGCTGGTTGATCGTCGAAAGGTTTGGCCAGCACCGTCAGCAATGTTCGGAATGGGCTGAAGTCTGCGCTGTCCACAGCTGCGGATATGACCTCTGCGATGCGGTGATTGCGAGGGATAAAGGCGGGGTTTGCCGCACGCATTGCTGCCCGCCTGTCAGCTTGTGCCAAGCCCTGTTGCGCGAGCCGCAGCCGCCATCGCGCCGCCCAATTCTCATAAGCGGTGACGTCCGAAAACATTTCCCGCACAGCGGCATCGCTGTCGAGGCCCGTAGCTGCGTCGCACAGAAGGCGAAAGGTCAATGTGAAATCGGCATGGTTGCTGGCCATGAGCTGCAGGAAATCTTTTGCCAGCGACAGGTCTTCGGGCTGCGCCTGGATCAGTCCGAACTTGCGGCAGAGACCTTCCGCGTAAGCCGCTTCGAACTGTGGGGCAAAAGCATCAATTGCATTTTGGGCCTCGCCGACTGCCGCGTTTTTCTCCTCTGCCAGCAACGGCAGCAGTGTTTCGGCAAGGCGCGCGAGATTCCATTGCGCGATGCTGGGCTGATTTGCATAGGCGTAGCGGCCCATTGAATCGATCGAGCTGAAGACCGTTTCGGGGTGATAGGCATCCATAAAAGCGCAAGGGCCGTAATCAATCGTCTCGCCGGCTACCGACATATTGTCGGTGTTCATGACGCCGTGAACAAAGCCGACCAGAAGCCATTTGGCGACGAGATTGGCTTGCCGGGAAATCACCAGATCGAGAAATTTGCGATATACGTTCGCGCTGTCCATCGCTTCGGGATATTGGCGCGCAATGACATGGTCGGCCAGCAGCCGGATTGCATCGGTATCTCCGCGCGCCGCGAAGAACTGGAAAGTGCCGACACGTACATGGCTGGAAGCCACGCGCGTCAATACGGCTCCCGGCAAGGCTTCCTCGCGCCAAACCATTTCGCCGGTCGTCACGGCCGCCAGTGCCCGGGTTGTCGGAATGCCCAGTGCTGCCATGGCTTCGCTGACGATGTATTCGCGTAGAACCGGCCCGAGTGCGGCGCGTCCATCGCCACGCCGGGAGAACGGCGTGGGGCCGCTTCCTTTGAGTTGGATATCGCGGCGTGCGCCATTCCGGTCGATGATTTCGCCGAGAAGGATTGCGCGCCCATCGCCGAGTTGCGGCACGAAATTCCCGAACTGATGGCCGGCATAGGCCATGGCAATCGGGTCGCCGCCTTGGGGTATGCGGTTGCCGGCGAGCATCTTCACGCCCTCGCGCGTCGAAAGCTCGTCCGGGTCGAGCCCCAGCTCTCTGGCAAGGCCATGATTCAGGTGGATGAGCTGCGGCCCGGCGACAGGGGTTGGCGCAAGCCGCGCGAAGAACCGGTCGGGCAGGCGCGCGTAACTGTTATCGAACGGCAGCAATATGATCGGGCTCGGTTGGCGGCATCAAGAAATCTCCAGCTCAGGGCGCCTGGCGAACAAACCCGCTGGAATCTGTCGGCCGGACGCTACCGCATTTCGCCCGCATCGTCGCGGCGCACCTTATATAAGCGTGCAGGGAATGAGGGCCTCAGAAGGGTCCGTGATTGGCGCCCATCGCGGCCTCTCCAAAAAGATATTTAATATCAATAAGATAGATGGCGGAGCCGGAGGGATTCGAACCCTCGATACGTCTTTACAACGTATAACGGTTTAGCAAACCGCCGCCTTCAGCCTCTCGGCCACAGCTCCTTGAAAATCAAATACTTATATGGGGCCGATTTGGCAATTCTGACTTTTCGAGCCAGCTGCCGCATGGAGCAAGTTTACATCGGTCAAGCGCCTAATCTCTCAGTGAATACTAAAGAGGTATTCGACTCTCCGATCAACAATCAGAAATAGATGGCAAACTAAGATGGCTTTCGATGTCTCGGGTTGCCGGAAGTTGCCGGTTCATCCGACAGGCAAAACGCTAAGCTCGCCTCCAAATAGTCGCCCCGTTTCGCAATTGCCGCCGAGAACGGCGAACAGTTGCATTCCAAACAGAAATCTCCGCGTGGACAGGTTTAAGCCGGAATCTAAAAAGCGTTCCAGCAGTGATGAAAGCGGAACTGCCTTAGCGGCTACTTTTGAACCATCACCGGCAGGCGCGGCTGAACGAAGTGGGATCGTTAACAGGCCCCCCGGGCCCCTCTTAAATCGTTGAAACAATTGGCGCGTTGGCGTCTTAGCTCGCTGAGCGCCAGATCCTTCATGTGTTAGATTTCAGGCAATGACTTGAAGTAGTAAAAGCAAGTGGTTGTCTATACGGCGCGGCGTGCTTCGCAAATATTCAATCTCCATAGCCGGGGGGCTAGGACACCTTGTCGGATCATTTCAAAGCTTATGTCCCTATTGCTGCTGGTGCAGCGGCGATCCTTGCGTTGTCGTTTTCTGCCGCGGCAGCTTCCGATGACGTTGAAACAGTCGTGGTGACCGGTACGCTTATCGGGCGTACCGCGAGGGATATACCGTCTCCCGCGATCACCTTCGATGCCGACGATATTCGCAAGACAGGCAAGCCGAACATCGGCTCTGCTCTTACAGAACTCCCTCAAGTGCAATTGCGCGATGCGGCGGGCGATCTGACTCCAACGAATTCCAACTTTCTGACTTCGGGCTTCGGCGAACAGACAATCGATCTTCGCCAGCTTGGCGTGAAGCGTACATTGGTGCTGGTCAACGGCCGGCGTTGGATAACCGGTTCGCCGACGGGCGAGGGCGTCGATCTGAACACGATACCGACGCAACTCATAGATCATGTCGATATCGTAACGGGGGGTGCGTCTTCCGCTTATGGATCGGATGCGGTGGCCGGTGTCGTGAACATCGTCCTGAAGGACGATTTCGAAGGCATTGCTGCGACGGCGCAATATGGCGGAACTGTTCGGGGAGACGGCGGCGATCAATATGGCGCGGTCACCATCGGAGGGAACATCGCCGATGGCAGAGGAAACGTCGCGTTCAACCTGTCTTACGAGCGGCTCAAGGCCGTTCGATCCGCCGACCGCGACATCACCGCTACCGACACCTTGCAATTCCCCGGCACGTTCGAATTAGAAAATGCCTTCAGCACCTATGCGCCGCAGGGCCGCTTTCAATACACCAACGACGGCGCCAATCCGGTTCTCGAAACCGCGCGCAATGGTTACACGGAAAAAGCGACCAGTCGGTACGGAAGCTTCATGGTGGGGCAGGATGGTTTCAATCGCGCCCCCCTGCGCTATATCCAGGTGCCTGTCATACGCCGCCTGGTTTCCGAGACCGGCCATTACGACATCGCGCCTTGGACCAGGTTCTTCATCGAGGGCACTTACGCGCTTACGTCTTCGGCACAACAACTCGAACCGATCGCCGGAGATTCGACAGACGGTTTGACCGCGCCCACGACGTCCGGCGGCAAGGCCATCCTCATCCCGCTGACCAATCCGTTCTACCAACAGGCGATCGCAAACAGCGGCTTTCCAACGCCGGTGCAGGCGTGTGGCGCGTCGGCTCTGTCCTCGATGGCGCTCGATCCTTCGGCAGCCTGTGTCGGAGCAAACTCCCCGACGGCGTTGCTATTCGGGCGTCGCTTCAACGAGCTTGGCGATCGCACCGGGACGGTGAGCCGCAACACCGCACATGTTGCAGTGGGATTTGAAGGCGATTTCGGCAGAGCAGGCGCCCTGGACGACTGGATATGGAAGCTCTCTTACGTTTGGGGACGCACTGCCGAAAGCCAGATCGATCCCGGTTTCTACGACAAGGTGAAACTGCAGGAAGCGTTGGATGCGCGCGCGCCCGTCTCGGGAGAATCGGCTCCCGCCGGCGGCGGGGGATTTGTTTGCGGCGATCCGGTTGCGCAGGCGGCCGGTTGCGTGCCGATAGATTTGTTCGGTGCAAACAGCATCACCCCGCAAGCCGCCGCTTTTGTATCCACGCTCGCCACGTTACAGGATCGGACGACCGAGACGGTCGCAACGGCCAGCGCTTCGGGAACGGTGTTCGCGCTTCCCGCGGGCGATGCGAAGCTTGCAATGGGCGCGGAATACCGCCGCGAGACAGCCGATTTCGTTCCGGACCAGGCCACGCAGTCCGGCACCAGCGTCGCCAATCAACAACCCGCCATCAGCGGAGCATTCGACGTTCGCGAGCTTTATGGCGAGAGCGCGGTGCCTATTCTGAAAGAGATTCCTTTTGCACATCATCTCGAACTCGATGGCGCTGTGAGGTTGGCGCGTTACAGCACCGCAGGAAGCATCACGAGCTGGAAATACGGCGCGATATGGGAAATCTTCTCCGGCCTCAAGTTGCGCGGATCGGAGGCTTCCGCAACGCGTGCTCCCGACATCGGCGAGCTGTTTGCACCCGCCATCAAAGGCGCAAACAGTATCCGCGATGATTTGTGCAGCAATCCTGCCGACAGCACCGTCACCCAGAATTGCGCGATGCAAATCGATGCGCTGAATGCCGCAAATCCGCCGCCGCCGGGCGAACCGGTCAACCCCGATCCAAGCGACGACCAGAAGGTTGCTGTCAGCGGATCGTTGTCGGGCAATTCCAACCTCCGCCCCGAGACGGCACACACCTTCACGGTCGGCGCGTCATATATGCCGAGTTGGCTCAACAGTTTTCAGGCGACACTCGATTATTACGATATCCGGCTTTACGGCGCGATCGAGTATCTCGATGCGCAAACGACGGAGCAGGCCTGCTACCGGGCCGACCCTTCGCAATTTGCGACCAACATTTTTTGCCGCCAGATCATTCGCCAGCAAAATGCCTCCAACGGACCTATCATCGCCGAAGTCAATTCGCCGGCATTCAATCTGGGTTCGATCAAAACCTCGGGCGTGGATGCCGTCGTGACCTATGCCTTCGATCTGGCAGATCTAGACGCCTCATTGGCGAAGGCGGGCAGGGTGAGCGCGCGCTTCAATCTCACCTATATCTCTCACTTCGATACCAATGTCGGCGTTCCTGGCGCCCCCAACATTCACAGTGGCGGTGATGCGGGGCAGCGCTGGCGCGGGCGGTTTCAGGCTACTTATACGAACGGTCTCTTCGAACTGACACCCACACTCTTATATATAGGCAGCGGGTATGCCTCCAAGGAGGACATTCCGGCGGGCTTGCCCGCCAATCACATACCTTCCGTCTGGTATTTCAATCTGCAGGCCGACTACGATGCCACGGAGAACATCCAGCTCTATGCGGGAGGCGAAAATGTTTTCGACACCCGCCCGCCCGAGATTTTCGCGGGCACAAGCTTCAGTACGCCCGGCACCAACACGATCGCAGAAGTGTACGATCCCATCGGGGCGTTTTTTTATGGCGGTATAAACGTCAAATTGTGACGTTTGCCTCAGAAGCGGCGTTGCGCCAGGTGCAACAGATCGATGTTGCTATCGATGACAACGCCAACCACATAAATCACTTCGCCGGTATTGGGATTGACACCAAAATCTTCGTCGACATCTCTCGACGCGCCGGGAGCATAGGCAAAAACGCGTGACGACCCTCCCGCGATCGGTTGCGCGACAACCCTGGGACTGCCGAGTTGAAAGTCCGCGAACACAATGTCGTTGTTGTAGAACTGGATTTTATGTCCAGCCGGAAAATCGGGTGAAATGAGGCGGATACCGCGATCGATCTGCCAAACGCCCGGCTTTTCAAGTTGGGTAGCGAACACGCCATTTTTGCGCTGAACCACCGAAAACCAATGAGGCGGCGCGACGGAGGTGCGGTGTTGGGGGGCGGCAATCTCCACGCGCGTGGCCCGCAACGTCTTCTTGTTGTACATCACCAGCGCCTTGCTGTCGTAGGTCCATGTCGGATAGCCGGCGCCTATCGAAGACGTTTCGAAGCTGGAAACCAATTGCCCACGCCGGTCGATGACGCGGACCAGGATCGCATCCTTCCGGAAGGTGACGAACGAAATATAACGACCGTCAGGCGACCATGCCGTGGATCCGATTTCCAGATACGCCTTTCCCTGGCTGAAAAGCTGCACGGGCGGTTGGCCGGGAGACATCGTGTAAATCGCGTGATGACCGCTGCGGTTGGATTCGAAAACCAGCGTGCCGTCCGCCGCCAGGTCCGGCGAGCCCGTCCAACCGTTTGCGGGGTCGATAATGTCAGGCGATGATGACGGCGCAGCCGTGGCGCGCGCCAGGTTCGTGCGGCTGCTGTCCACGGTGACTGCCAACAATCCGTCTTTCCCGGAGGCCAGATCGACGATGTTGGCTGGCGTTGTGTAGATCTGATAGGCAGCAGCGCCGTCGCGCGGAAACGCCTTGATTTCCGTCCCCGTCCAAATGGTGATCGCCACCAGTACAGTTCGGGAGTCTCCGCTCCATGCGAGCCGGATGAGGCGCGAATCGGCGCCCAGCAAGCGTTCCTTGCCGGTGGCAAGATTGCGAACACGCAATTCCTTCCGCGAGCCGCTGATCCCGCGAATATAAGCAAGCCATTTTCCATCAGGCGATACCGCCGGCACTCCGTCGCCTCCCAACTCCCATTCTTGGGGGATGCGAGTGACGCGCTCTTTTTTTCCTGTATCGAAATCGAGCTTGTAAATCGCGCCTCCGCCGTTCGGCACCCGGTCGGAGAAGAACACAGTGTTGGAATGCGGCTGCCATGAAAGACCGTTCGGCGCATCGCCGTTACATTGCCCCACCTCGCGGGCGGCGCCTGCCGGTACGCCCGTCACCATGATGCGACATCTGCCGCCGGGAATGATCACAGCGTAGATAATATGTCCGCCGTCCGAGGACCATGACGGCATGTCGTCAATCGTATTGCCGGATGTAAGCTGAATCGGATCACCGCCGGCTACGCTGCGCAAATAGATCTTTGTCGGTGCGGCGCCCATCGAAGCCACATACGCAACCATCGTGCCGTCGGGAGAAAAGGCCGGCGAGCTTTCTCTCGCGAGGCTCGCAATAAACGGTTGGCTGCTCGCGACTGTCCACTGTGAACGGGGCCACACCAGATAACCAATGATGCCGACGAAAAGCGCGGCCCCTACAATCGAAAGCGCGATCAGCGTTGCGCGGGACTTTTCGTGTAGCGGCATGTCCCGCTTTGCCGCGGGTACCGGCGTGGCATTGGGTTCTGACGGTTTGGGCGATGCGGTCTCCGCGGATGAGACAATCAGCCGGTATCCCACGCGCGGCACGGTTTCGACCACGAAAGGCGGCGGCTGATGGCGCTCGGCGATCTGGCGCACTTTGGCGATGCAGCCATTGATGGCATCGTCTCCTACCACCTGACCGCCCCAACAGCCTGCGATCAACCCGTCGCGGGAGACCACCGTGCCCTCGGCCCGTGCCAGGCACACAAGGCCCTGCATGACACGGGGTTCGATGATCTGGCGGCCTTGCGGCGATACGATTTCGCGGGTGGCTGGAAAGACCTTCAGCGATCCCAGCGCAAAGGCAGGCTCCGCCGCCAGATCGATGCGGCTGGCGGCTTTGCTGGCGGAAACAGCATCATTCACCGGCATTTCCTCGGCTTCGGCGGCAATTCAGCGGCAAACCGTCGGCTCCGCATCCTTTCGGCCAAGGCTCTCCTGCTGCCCAATCTCCCCACCGCGGCGATGGACGCCAGCGGGTCAATCGAGAGGAGCTTAACATGAAAACGCTATATCGGACTGCGGCTCTGGCCCTCAGCCTCGGCCTCATCGGCACCGCCGCCGCTCAGGCGGGCGGATCGGTCCACACGAAGAACCAGGTGGTCGTCTCCTATGCCGACCTCAATATTTCGAGCAAGGCGGGCGCCGAGGTGCTCCTGTTCCGCCTGCGGGTAGCGGCTTCCAAGAGCTGCGGCGGGGTTCCCCAAATGGGCGACCTGCACGCGCAAGGCGCCTATGACGCATGCTTCAAAGAGGCCCTGAACAACGCTGTCGCCCATGTGGCGTCGCCGATGGTCGCGGAAATCTACGGTCAGCCGATACGACAAGCTTCCGGTCAATAGGCGGACGAAGCCTCTCGATTGCGGCGCCCGGGAGCCGCGGTCGACAGGGAAAGCTTCGCTGAATTGTTCCTGAAGCAATGCTTGGCGCTTTATCATTGGAGATCGCAACGCAAACAAACGCGCGTACTGAGGCAGCTTCCGCTTTTTGGCGCAAAGCTGCCATTTATGCGCAGGCTGAATTCAATGCTGCTTAGGCTACGGCCGGTGGCGCGTTGGCCGACCGCCATGCCAAATTTCATTCTGACAATTCGGTCTAAAGAGGCCCAATTCGAAGCGAAAAAGTCAGAATTTCCGCAGAAAACCTGGATTGTGTCGAATTAGCAAACCGCCGCCTTCAGCCTCTCGGCCACAGCTCCGCGCCGAGCCCGATTTCATTTGCTCGAGCCGTGGCGACTTTTGACCGGGTTTTGCTGGGGAAGGCAAGCCTCTTGCCCCAGGGAGGCAGATCGGTTTGGCAATCGGGGAAGTGCGCCCGCTATGATTGCTTCGGGCACGAAGCATTCCAGGAAACGGCCTCATGCCATTTCTCAACCGCGGCACCGGTAACTTTCTATCGTCTGCCGCTGGCCGAAATGCGATGCCGCCGCTTTTTTTTCGTTTCGCACCCCCAAACCTTGCGGGCTTGGTTGTCTTATACCCGGCTGCCGCTCGGTTCGTCCGAAAAGGCGGCAGGGGAAGGCGGACAAGTTGGAGACCAAGGGTACCGACCTGCGCGGACCGGGTGCTGCGATGATGTCATCCGCCGTGGAGGAATGGTTTCTCCGCGAGATCTTCCCGCTGGAAGGGCTTCTGATGCACTATCTGCATCTGAACTGGCGCAATCGCAGCGAGATCGAAGACCTCCGCCAGGAAGTCTATGTCCGGGTCTATGAGGCCGCGAACAAGGAATTTCCGGCCCAGCCGAAGGCCTTCCTGCTGCGCACGGCGCACAATCTTCTGATCAATCGCGTCAAGCGTGAGCAGATCGTACCGATCGATGCAGTCGCCGATCTGGATGAGCTGGGTGCCGCCATCGAAGCGCCGGGGCCGGAGCGCAGCGCCATCGCGCGCGACATGCTGCGCCGGCTTCAGGCGGCGCTCGACCGGCTGCCGCCACGCTGCCGCGAGGTTGTCGTGCTCCGGCGGATCGAGGGCCTGTCGCGGCCGGAAATCGCCCAGCGCATGGGCATCAGCCAGGACACGGTGTCCGAGCATCTCGCCAACGGCATGTGTGTGTTGGCCGAATTGCTTTATGGCGAAGCGGAATTGGGGCGCCGGTCATGAGCGGTGCCGCTGAAGATCGCGCAATCACAGGCGCCAAGGCCATCGCGCAAACCGCGGCCAGCTGGCTCGAACGCAGCGACCGTCCCGATTGGAATGAAGCCGATCAGCGCGCATTCGATGCGTGGCTGGAGGAATCGCCCGCGCACAGGCTGGCTTATTGGCGCGTGAAGGGCGCATGGGGTCACACCGATCGCCTGGCGGCGCTACGACCACGAATGGGGGGCGGGCTCACACCGCCGCCACGCAGAACGGGCGTGCTGTTTCGCGTGGCGGCGGGAGGGATTGCCGCTGTCGTGATCGGCGCGGTGGCGAGCGGCATGTTCCTCTCCGGTTCGCGCGACAAGGTCTATTCCACCGGGCTCGGCGTGCGGGAAACCATCACCTTGCCCGATGGATCGCAGATCGAACTCAACACCGATACCGCCGTGCGCGTGGCCGAAGGTGGGCTGCATCGCCACGTCACCCTGTTGCGCGGCGAGGCTTATTTCCAGATCCGCCACAATGCCGCCCATCCCTTCATCGTGCTGGCCGGCAATCAACGTGTCGTCGATCTGGGTACAAAATTCCTGGTGCGCGAAGATGCAGGCCGTGTGGAAGTCACGCTTGTCGAGGGCCGCGCGCGCATCGAGCCGGTGGAAGCAGCCGTGCCATCCCGTTCGGCCACACTCGCACCCGGCGATGTGGCGGTTGCCAGCGCCCGCTCGTTGAAGGTGACAAGCAAACCGGTGGCGTCCCTGAGCGATGAGCTTGGCTGGCGGCGCGGGGTTCTTGTCTTCCGCCGTACCACGCTTGCCGAAGCCGCCGCACAGTTCAACCGCTACAATGCCCACAAGCTTGTCATCGAAGATGGCGCCGCCGGATTGCAGATTGGCGGCATATTCCAGGCCAACAATCCCGAGCTGTTCGCGCGCGTGGCGCAGGATGTTCTCGGGCTCAAAATCACGCATCGCAGCGGTGAAACCGCGATCTCGCACTGAAGAAAACGATCACGCATGTCATCGCGGTTCGCCGCATGAAGGGGGGAATATGGCTCACAACGGTCTTCTGAAGATTCTCATGGCAGGTGCAAGCGCCTGCGCCATCGCGACCACCGCTTTCGCGGAGGATTTCAATATCCCCGCGGGCGATCTTGAAGGCGCGCTCAATGCCTACACCTCCCAAACCGGCGTGCAGCTGCTCTATGCCGCGACCGTGGTGAAAGGAACGCGCACCAAAGGCGCGAAAGGCGATATGCCGGCCGACGCCGCACTTTCCAGCATTCTGAGAGGCACGGGATTCGTCATCCACCGCCAGGCCGATGCCATCGCCGTGGTGCGCGGCGCGTCGTCCGAGAACACACCGGATATGCTGCCCTCTATCCAGCTCGCGCAAGTCTCCCCCGTCAGCCACAGCGCGGTGGAAACCGTCACGGTCACGTCATCGAAACTCGGCGGCGCCGATGTGCAGTCGATCCCGATCTCGATCACCGCCTTGAGCCAGGAACAACTCACCTCGACACAGACGGCAGGCGGCCCGGACTTGATCAAGCAAGTCCCGAACATGACGTTCACGAAAACGAACTTCTCGGGCTACAGCATCCAGCTTCGCGGCATCGGCACGCAGGCGATTTCCGTCACCACCGACCCGGCGGTGGCGGTTGCCTTCAACGACACACCGTTCATCCGCAATCACTTCTTCGAACAGGAATTCTACGACGTGGCGCAGGTGGAAGTCCTGCGCGGGCCGCAAGGCACGCTCTACGGCCGCAACGCGACGGCAGGCGTGGTGAACCTGACCTCAGCAAAGCCCACCGATCAGTTTGAAGCCATGGCGAGCGGAGAGTTCGGCAATTACAGCGAGCGGCGCTTCGAAGGCATGATCAACATCCCGATCTCGGATGATTATCTCGATATCCGCCTTGCGGGCGAATGGACCAAGCGCAACGGTTACAGTTTCAACGAGCAGACCAACGAGCGCATCGATGGCCGCGATCTTTGGTCGGGCCGCATGTCCATCGGTTGGCATCCGACCGAACGTCTCCAGGCCTATTTGATTTGGGAGCATTTCTCAGAAAGCGATGATCGGCTGCGCAGCGGCAAGCAGCTTTGCACCACCATGCCGCAACCCACCTCGGTGGCGGGCCAGCCGGTGACCCCCATCACGCAGGGAAACGGCTTGTTCGGCGGGTTGAACGCCTATCTCACGCAAGGCTGCCAGATGGGCTCTCTGTATGACGCGAGCGCCTATGGCGTGCCCGAAGGCTATTCGTTGCCTTATTATGTCGCTTTGAATTTTGCGGGGCTCGTAACCAACGTCAATCCCTATCTCAACACGACGCAGAACCCCAATCTGCGCGTGATCAACACCCAGCTCACGCCAACCTACAAAGCAAAAAACGATACCGTCGAGCTGAACGCCGATTATCAACTCACGCCCACATTGACGCTGACCGCCGAAACCGGGTTCGGGAACGATTTCCTATGGTCGACGGAAGATTACAACCGCTTCGCGTCGTCTCCTGGTGTATTCAAAAAGAATGCCGGCGGCCTCACGGATGCGAACGGGGTATTCTGCGATCCCCAGGTCGGATGCAGCGACAAGATCGTGGCCGAAGATCTGTCGATGGAACATTCCTGGCAGGCGAGCCAGGAAATCCGGTTGGCCTCGCATTTCTCGGGTCCGTTCAATTTCAGCGTCGGCGGCAACTATCTGCATTATGAAACGGCCGAAAACTATTATGTTTTTGTCAACACGCTAACGGCATTTGCATGGTCCGAAGGTGGATCTCTATCCAGTCGCGGCGCCTGGAGGCCGGGTATTTCCGACAACAGCCAGTGCCTGGGCAAGTATGGCGGCTTCTATCTTCACGATCCTTCGAAAGGCGGTGGTGAGCCGGAAGTCGATGCCTGCGTGTATATCGACCCCAATCCGATCGGCAGTCAGAACGATAAGGGGCACAATTATTTTCTGAGCCAGAATCCCTATACGCTGAATTCCTACGCAGCGTTTGGTGAAACTTATTACGACATCTTCAAGAACTTAAAGGCGATTGTTGGCCTGCGCTGGACGGAAGACCAGAAGCACTTTGTCGATATTCCGAGCGAGCTTGTCACCAACGGATGGGGTTACCCCAGTTCGGGCACCGTCGATCAGCAATGGGATGCGCTCACCGGCCGCGCAGCACTGAACTGGTCGCCCAAGCTCAGCTTCACGGATCAAACGCTGGTCTACGGTTCCTATGCGCATGGTTATAAGGCAGGGGGCGCCAATCCGCCTGGCCCAAATCTTCCGCAATTCGGAACCGACCGCGGAAATCCCATTCATCCGCTGACGTTCAAGCCGGAATATATCGATGCCTTCGAACTCGGCTCCAAGAACACCTTGTTCGATGGTGCGCTCACACTCAATGGCAGCGCTTTCTACTACAATTATGAAAACTACCAGATCTCCGAGATCGTGGATCGCACCGCAATCAACCAGAATTTCGATGCGCATGTGAAGGGTTTGGAAGTGGAGGCAATCTGGGAGCCGCTGCCGGGTCTGCGTTTCAACACCAGCGGCGGTTACGAAGATGCGCGCGTTGCCCACGGACAGAAGGCCATCGATCTGATGGATCGCACGGCCGGCAATGCGGATTGGATGGTCGTGCGTCCGTTCCCGACAGCCGCTTCAAACTGCATTCTGCCGACCTATGTGATGGGTGCGCTGCTCTATCAGATACGCACCGAAGGTGCCGGTGTTGTGACATCCACCCAAGCCGGCACCAATCCGGTGATCGCTTGCGGCCATGCCTATACCGAAAATGTCGATCCGGTCACGCAACTCACCTATACGGCCAACCCTTCGGCTTCGATCTTTTCAAGCGGCATAAATGCGCCGGTTCCGATACTGCCGGGATACAAAGGGTTCAACCCTGCAGACGCGCCCAATTTGGGCGAAGGCTTCGACAAGGATCTGAGCCATCATTCCCTGCCGAATGCGCCGCCGTTCACCTTCTCCGCCGGCGCGCAATATTCGATACCGCTCACATCGGAATGGGCCGGTACGCTGCGCAGCGATTTCTACTGGCAGAACGATAGCTGGGCGCGCGTGTTCAACGATGATCCCTATGATCGCCTGCACGGCTATTCAAACCTCAACCTCACGCTCATTCTGACGAGCCAGAGCGGTTGGCAGGTGATGGGCTATCTCAAGAACGTGCTCAACACCACCGCCATTACCGGAGACTTCCTGAACAGCGACGATTCCAATCTGACGACCAACGTGTTTCTCACCGATCCCCGTCTGATCGGCGTCCGCGTCACGAAGAACTGGTAAGGGGGGATTTAAAACAATGAGCGAACTCATCACGTCACACGATACAAGCGGCGATCTGCGCTGGCAGCTTCTGGCAACCGCCTCGGCCCTCGCACTTTGCGGCACGGTGTTCACAGGCGCGGCCAATGCGCAGGAATCCGACCGCCCGACCTTATGGATCGAGCTGGGCGGACAGCTTCAGCGCGTTCAAGCCGAGCAGGAAGCTTTTGCACCCGCGTTCACGCTGGCCAATCTGGGCAAGCCGTACAATTTCGTTTCGCCCTTGGACATCCAGCGCCCGCCGCGCCAGGCTTTCGGTGGCGAAGGCAAGATTTCCTTCCAGCCAAAAGGCACCGATTGGGTGTTTTCCGCCGCCGTGAGCTATGGCCGCTCCAACGGCAGCAAGGATGTTCATCAGCAAACCGCCACCCAGAAGCGCGTCCATTTCCAGTCGCATTTCTACACGACCTCCATTCCGCATTTCGACGATACCGACACATCGCATCGTGAAAGCCACGCGATCATCGATTTCGCGGCGGGAAAGGATGTCGGCCTCGGCCTGTTCGGCCACAATAGCCATTCCACCTTTGCGCTCGGTGTGCGCTATGCGCAGTTTCATGCAAATTCAAACACCGTCTTGCGCTCCGGCCCGGATCTCTTCTTTCCAACCAACCGGAAATACGAGAAGCCGAGCCATCACCAATATTATGCGCACGCAGATATCGACCGCAGCTTCTCGGGCATAGGCCCTTCGGTCTCGCTTACGAATTCGATGTCCGTGATCGGCAATCCCGAAAGCGGCGGGGTCGCCTTCGATTGGGGCGCCAATGCAGCGCTCCTGTTCGGCCGTCAGAAAGTGCGCGGAACGCACGAGACGACCATGATGTATTTCAAGCCCATCGGCTGCTGCGCCACCGGCTTCCTGCCGGATGGCCAGTATGCAATCTCGGCAAGCCCCCGCCGTTCGCGCTCGGTCATCATTCCCAATGTCGGCGGGTTTGCGGGCCTCACCTTCCAGCGCGCGGATGCAAAGGTGAGCTTCGGCTATCGCGCCGATTTCTTCTTAGGCGCAATGGATGGCGGAATAGATGCCAGGCACACAAGCACGCTTGGTTTCTATGGTCCCTTCGCCAGCATCAGCATTGGCCTTGGGGGCTAGCGCGTCAGGCCCCTTCGGTTTCCTCGCGCAGCATTTCGAGTTCCAGCCAGCGATGCTCGTGTTCGGCCAGTTCGGCCTGCATATTGCCGAGGTCCGATGAGGCGGCCATGAAGCCTTGCGGATCGCGGGCGTAGAAGTCGGCCTTCGTCAGGCGCGTCTGCAGCTCCGCGATCTTCTTTTCCAGTTCGGCGATCTGGCCGGGCAGCGTTTTGAGCGCGTGCTGCTGGGAGAAATTCATCTTGCGTTTGCGCGCCGTCGCTTCGCGCGGGCCATCGCCTCTGGCCGCGGCCGGTTTTGCGGCCTGCCGGGCCGTCACGCCCTCACCGCGCTGGGCGAGCATATCGCTATAGCCGCCCGCATATTCGATGAAGCGCCCGTCCTCCTCCGCCATCAGGATCGAGGTCGCCACCCGGTCGAGGAAATCGCGGTCGTGGCTCACCACCAGCACGGTGCCGGGATAATCCGCGATCATCTCTTCCAGCAGGTCGAGCGTTTCCAGATCGAGATCGTTGGTCGGTTCATCCAGCACCAGAAGGTTGGAAGGTACCGCCAGAACCTTCGCCAGAAGCAGCCGCGCCCGTTCGCCGCCCGACAAAACGCGCACGGGCGTGCGCGCCTGCTCCGGTAGAAACAGAAAATCTTTCATGTAGCTCACGACATGGCGTGCCTTGCCGTCCACTTCCACCGTATCGCCATGTCCGCCGGTCAGAACCGCGGCGAGCGTCGTCTCGGGATGAAGCGTGGCGCGGTTCTGGTCGAGGGTCGCCATGTTCAGGCTGGTGCCCAGTTTCACATTGCCGCTGTCGGGCATAAGCCGCCCGGTGAGCATGTTGAGCAATGTCGTCTTGCCCGCGCCATTGGGCCCCACAATGCCCACCCGGTCTCCGCGCAGGATACGAATGGAAACATCGCGCACCACCATGCGCTCGCCATAGGATTTGGAAATCTTCTTGGCGTCGATGACGCGCGTGCCGCCTTCGTCTTTTTCCGCGGCCGCGAGTTTGACGTTGCCGACCGCGCGCAATTGCTCGCGCCGTCCGCGGCGCATTTCGCCAAGCCGCGCAAGCCGGCCCTGGTTGCGCTTGCGCCGCCCGCTCACGCCATAGCGAACCCAATCCTCTTCCATGGCGATGCGCCGGTCGAGCTTGTGCCGGGCGGCTTCTTCTTGCGCCAGCGTGTCGTCGCGCCAGGCCTCGAAGGCGCCAAACCCCTGTTCCAGCCGCCGCGCCCGTCCGCGATCCAGCCAGACGGTCGCGCGCGACAAGGTCTGCAAAAAGCGCCGGTCATGGCTGATCAGCACAAGTGCCGATCGCATCTGCGCCAATTCTTTTTCCAGCCATTCGATAGCCGGCAGGTCGAGATGGTTGGTCGGCTCGTCGAGCAACAGAATGTCGGGCGATGGTGCAAGTGTCCGCGCCAATGCCGCGCGCCGGGCTTCGCCGCCCGAAAGGCTCGCCGTCGGTTCATCGCCGGTAAGCCCAAGCTTGCCCAGAAGCGCGAAGGCCCGGTTCGGATCATCCCCCGGCGCCATCCCCGCCTCGACATAGCGCCGCGTATCGGGATAGCCGGAAAGATCGGGTTCCTGCGGCAGGTAGCGAATGGTGGCGCCGGGCTGCGCGAAGCGCGTTCCGCGATCGGCCTCCAGCAATCCCGCAGCCACCTTCAACAGGGTGGATTTGCCCGATCCGTTGCGTCCCACCAGGCACAATTTTTCGCCCGCGCTCACCGAAAGCTCGGCGCCATCCAGAAGTGCTGTGCTTCCGAAGGTCACATGAATATCCTGCAGAAGAAGCAGGGGCGCTGCCATTGGGCGGTGTCTCTTGTCTGGAACGAGGCCCGGTTTTGGACAAGAAGTGTCTCCCCCGCAAGCCCGCGCCGGAATCAGGCCGCGCGCCGCCAGAGATCAACACAGAGACCGGCCCAGTGATCAGCTACGTCTATATCCTGGGAAGCGAAGGCGGTGGCCCCCGCAAAACCTATGTCGGCTGGACCACCGATCCCGACCGCCGCCTGGAACAACACAACACCGGCCGCGGCGCCAAATCGACCCGCGGCCGGAGGTGGTGTGTGCTCTATCTCGAGCGTTATGAAACCCGCAACGAAGCCATGCGCCGCGAGTGGGTGCTCAAGCGCGACAAGGCCTTCCGCGCCAGCCTGAGGCTGGAAGCGGAATAATCAGGCCAGTGCCGCAAGTGCTGCCTGCGCCACTTTCATATCCTGCTCGTAATGGCCGCCGCTCACCCCGATGCCGCCGATGATCGTGCCATCTTCCTTGATCGGGTAACCGCCGCCGAAAACCACCAGCCGCGGCGTCTTGATGATGCCATGTAGCAGCGGCGGATCGTTCTTCACGAATTCGAACCATTCATGCGTCGCGATGCCGAAGGAAACCGAGGTGTAGGCCTTGTCCTGGGCGATGCCGACGCTGAGAAGGGCTGCCCCATCCATCCGGCTATAGGCCTTCAGGATGCCGGATTCGTCGACGATGGCGATCACCATCGGCACGCCCAATTCGCGCGCGGCGGCTTCGCCCGCCTCGATCAGCCGTTTGGCCGTCTCCCCGGCGATGGATTTCTTGGTAATGGATTTGGTCATTTTTCTCTCCGTTGCTGCTGGGCGCAGGGTCGAACACCAGCAAGCTTCGATCAAGAGCAATCCCCGGATGCGCGCCTTTACCCCCGATTTACCATCATGGGCCTACCCTCCGCGCCCAAAACCCGGCACCGATGGGGAAGGGCAAATCCGGGCGGATTCACTCTGGGCCGGGCTAAAGGGCCAACATCATGACCGCCGGCTTGGCGCTCTTTATTATAGATGCTCTGATGGTGCTGGTCGCATGGCCGCTAACCGTCCATTTCGCCGTGGATGGCACAGCCGTGGCTCACATCTGGGTTCAGGCCACGATATTCGCCAGCCTCGACCTGTTGTTCCTCTATGCGCTCGGCCTGTATCGCCGCGATAGTATCGCCGACACGGGAAACGCGTTGAGCCGCATTCCCCTGGTTGTGGCCATATCGGTTGCGGCTGCCAGTTTCGTCACCGCCGCAGCGGGATGGGGCCTGTCGCCTTCGCTGTTTATCGCAGCCGCGATCTGCTTTGCCGTTTGCGCGATGCTTTCGCGGCTTGGCTTTCGCATCCTGCGGCGTCATTCCTTGTTGCGCCCGCATCTGCTTGTCATCGGCGCGGGCAAGCGCGCCTGGGATCTGATCTGGATACTCAGAAGCCAGGGCCGCCACCTGCAATACGACGTGACGTTCGTGCACGACGATATTTTTGGCCCCGTCGATCCGAGATTGGCAGCCGATCCCGTCAACCGCATCGTGCCGGCCACCGCCAATCTTCTGGAAATTGCAAAGCGTGCGCGCCCCGATCAGATCGTGGTCGCCCCCGACGAGCGTCGCGGAATGGCGCTTGAATCGCTCATCAATTGCCGAACCGCCGGTTTTCCGGTTTCGCAATATTCGAGCTTTCTCGAAAAGGAAGTGCGCCGCATCGATATCAAGCGCCTCGATCTTGCGTGGCTGCTTTATTCCGAAGGTTTCTATGTCGGCCCGCTTCACCGCGCGCTGAAGCGCATCCTCGATATCGCCGTCAGCCTTGTGATCCTGATCTTCTTCTTGCCTGTCCTGCTGCTGGCGATGCTGGCGGTCTGGCTGGGCGACCGGCACTCGGTTTTCTATCGCCAGGATCGCGTGACCCTCGGCGGGCGCACTTTTCGCATCGTGAAATTGCGCAGCATGCGCATAGATGCGGAAGCAAGCGGCGCCGTCTGGGCCGCAGCCAAGGATAGCCGCATCACCCCCGTTGGCGAATTCCTGCGCCGCAGCCGCGTCGACGAGCTGCCGCAACTCTTCAACGTGCTGTGGGGGGACATGTCGCTCGTGGGTCCGCGCCCGGAACGGCCGGAATTCATCGAAGGCCTCGCCAGGGAATTGCCGCTCTACCATGAACGCCACGCCGTGAAGGCAGGCCTCACCGGCTGGGCTCAGATCAATTACCCTTACGGGGCATCGCTCGACGACGCCCGCTCGAAGCTGAGCTATGACCTCTACTACGTGAAGAATTTCAGCATCTTCCTCGATCTGCTCATCATCATGCAGACCTTGCGCGTGGTGCTCTGGCCCGGCACCGGCGTCCGCTGACGCGTCCGGCAAGGGTGCAAATATTCTCGCAATTGCAGCATGAGGCGCCCCTGCGGCATTGCGCGCAGGGTTCAGCCCGGATGCTTTGGCCTCGAAAACAGGCTATCCATGCGCCCGCAAACCACCTCGGGTTCCCAAGGCATGCGCCGTATCGTCGTCCCCATAGTGCTCCTCGTCGTGGGCCTGATAGCTGGCTGGATCGGCCACGCCGTCCTTGCCGCCCCGCCGGATGTGCCCACCGTTTCCCTTTATGATGATTGGCGCGTCGGTTGCCCCAAACTGTCCGAGAAGGCGGGAAGCTGCTCTCTGGTTCAGGATATCATCGACACCAAGGCGGGTCGCGAAATCGCCCATCTGGCATTTGCCGATGGCAAGGCGGGCCGCGAACTCGTCGTCACAGTGCCTTATGATGTGCTGTTGCCGTCCGGCGTCGGGCTGGTGTTCGGCAAGGACAAGGTGCGCGTCTACCCCTACAAGACCTGCGATACCAACGGATGCATCGCGCTGATCAAGGTGGATGATGGGCTGATCAAGGCCATGCGCCCGCAGCGTGACGCCAAACTTCTGCTCGCCCAACTCGACAATCGCGTGGCGGCCCTGCCTTTCTCGCTGAAAGGTTTCGCCCGCGCCGAAGACGCCTACACCTCCGATCGCGCCAAGCGAAAAGGCTGGCTGGCGAGGATCATGCCATGAAAACAATCACCCGCATTCTTCTGGCCGCATCGCTCGTGATGGGCGCCTCGCAGGCATTGGCGCAAACCCAAAATGCGCCGCCCAAGCCCGATGTCACCAAGCAGTATGGTGATTGGATGGTGCGCTGCTATCCGGTCTCCTCGCCGTCGCCTTGCGATATGTTCGAATTGCTGGCGCAGAAAAAAACCGGCAACCGGGTGATGAGCGTATCGTTCGCCTATGCGCCGAAAGCGCAGCGTTATGTGGTGCAGATCGCCGTTCCGCTGGGCGTGGCCTTGAAGACTGGCCTCACAATCAAGGCCGCCGATTACACCTCGCCGGCGCTGCAATTCCGCCGTTGCGACCGTGGCGGATGCTACGTCGAAGGGGTGACGGATTCGGCGATCGTCAATGCGCTTTCCCAGCAAAACGGTCAGGCGAAGGCGATGATCGCGGCTTCCGATGATCGCAAGCTCGATGTGGCCTTTTCGCTGAAAGGCTTCGGCGAAGCCCGCAATGCGATGGTGGAGCTGGCGAAGCAGAGGGCGACCGATGCGCCGCCACCGGCCCATGAAGCCCCGGCGCAAAACACGCTGAGCCCGGAATAGCTCAAGCCTATCCGGCATCGTGGAAGATGATGCCGAGCGTGAAACGCTTGCCCGCGCGCAGGCGGCTCACCCCATGGCGCAGGTTCACGCGATAGGTCCCGCGCGTGCCCTGAACCGGCCGCGTGCGCACCGGAAAGATCACGCCGTCGCCGCGCCGCAAGGGCACGACTTCCACACGCGATTGCATCCGCGGCCGCTGTTCGGCCAATACGAATTCCCCGCCGCTGAAATCATCCCCCGGCTCCGACAGCAGAACCGCAAGCTGCAACGGAAAGACTTGCGCGCCATAGATGTCCTGATGCAGGCAATTGTGGTCGCCCTCCGTATAGCGCAGCAGCAGGGGCGTGGGCTTTTGCTGCCCCGCCTGATGGCAGAGCGCCAGAAACTCCGGATGCGTTTGCGGAAATCGGTCATCGCTTCCCATCGCGCCATTCCACCGGTTGGCGATCTTCGCAAGCGGCGGATAGAACGCGCCCCGCAAACTACCCACCGCAGCGGGCAGGGGATTGGAAAAATATTTGTATTCCCCCCGTCCAAACCCGTGGCGCGTCATCACCACGCGGCTGCGAAACAGCGTGTCGTCGGCATAACTCGCCGCCAAAGCGTTGCAGGCTTGCGTCGAAAGAACATTCTCGATGATTGCGCAGCCATGGCTATCCAGATCGCCCGCGATCCGTAGCCAGTCCAGAGCTGCGATCTCCTTTTCCGTCATACGCGTGTCTCCGCAAGGTGCCGCCCTGTGGTTGCAGGCAGCTGCAACCGGAACCACCCGAAACTTGCGAGACCCCGCGCGCAAGAAAATTTTTTGCGCAACCGACTATAAAATCCACCCTCCGGCTTTGTCTGAATAAACGAGACCCAAGGCTCGGACCCTCGGACAGAGGGGAAAAGGCGGGGATGGTCGATAGGGCGGACATCAACAGTGAGGGCGCAAGCACGCGCTCTTCGGGCGCGCGCATGAGCACGGCCGAAGCGGACGCATGGTTTCGTGCCGAAGTGTTGCCGCTGGAGGCGATGCTGATGCAATTCCTGCAGCAAAACTGGCGCAACGCCAGCGACGTGCCGGACCTCCGGCAGGAAGTCTATGCCCGTGTCTATCAGGCAGCCTGCGAAGGCCTTCCCGAACGCCCCAAGCAATATGTTTTCGCCACCGCGCGAAACCTTCTCATCAACCGCATGCGCCAGGGCCAGGTCATACCTATCGAGGCGGCCTCCGATCTCGAAGCACTCGAAATCGCCGCCGATGCGCCGGGGCCCGAGCAGGCGGCGATAGCGCGAGATGAATTGCGTCACCTTCAGGCAGCGCTCGATCGCCTGCCGCCGCGCGCCCGCGAAGTGATCTTGCTGCGCAGGGTCGAAGGCCTTTCGCGCCCGGAGATCGCGACGCGCATGGGCATCACCGAAGGCACGGTTTCCCAGCATCTCGAACATGGTTTGCGCGCGCTGGTCGAAATCCTTGGCGGCGATCCGCCTTCGGTGCGGAGGCAGCCATGAGCGAGCCGCAGACAATCGATGCCATCGCCGCGCAATGGATTCGCCGCAAGGAATTCGGCGATTGGAATGAAGCCGCCGAACGTGACTTCCAATCCTGGCTCGATCAATCCGTGTTGCACCGCGTGGCCTATCTTCGCCTCGAAGAAGGCTGGAAGCGCACCGAGCGTCTCGCCGCATTGCGCCTTCCCGAATTCCGCCGTGCCGAACCTTCGCGCGCCCCGCGCCGGTGGACGATGCTTCTGCAGATCGCAGCCGCGGTTGTTTTGGTTGCCGTTCTGGGCGTTGCGGGCGATGCCTATTTCCTGCACGCGCCGGAAGATACTTATGTCACCCCCGTCGGCGGCCGCGAAATCCTCACCCTGTTCGATGGATCCCATGTCGAACTCAACACCGACACGGTCCTGCGCCTGGGCAAGCACCGCCGCAGCGCGACGCTGGTGAAGGGCGAAGCCTTCTTTCAGATCAAGCACGATGCGAACGATCCCTTTGTGGTGATGGCTTCCGGCCATCGCATCACCGATCTCGGCACCAAATTCTCTGTGCGTGGAGATGCAGGCGGCAAGCTCGAAGTCTCGCTTCTCGAAGGTAAGGCCCGCATCGAAAACACGGACTCGTCTCAAAGCCGGGCTGCTGTTCTGATCCCCGGCGATGTCGCGGTGGCCACAACCGAAACATTGAAGGTCACGCGCAAACCGGTGGCCACGCTTGCCAACACGATTGGCTGGCGCCGCGGCGTCGTCATCTTCCGCCACATGGCGCTCGCCGATGCCGCATCCGAATTCAACCGCTACAACCTGAAGAAGCTCATCGTCGATCCAAAGATCGCGGGCCTCACCATCGACGGCACCTTCGCCACCGACAATCTCGAAACCTTCGCCCGCATCGCCCGCATCGCATTGGGCCTGCATGTGGAAAGCCGCGAACGCGAAATCATCATCACACGCTGAATAAAGTAACCGGCGGCGGGGGCCGCCAATAGATATCGGCGGCAGAGCCCGCCAATCAGGGGGAAAAATGCAAAGCAAATTTCTGAAATCCGCGTTGCTGGGGGCCGCAAGCGCGCTATGCCTGACAACCTTCGCCCATGCGGAGAGCTTCAACATCCCCGGCGGCGACCTGGCGAGTGCGCTGGAAACCTACACCGCCCAAAGCGGGGTACAACTCGTCGTCTCCCATGATCTGATCAAGAACGTGAGAACCCGCGGCGTTACGGGTTCGCTCTCGTCGAATGATGCGCTTTCGCGCATTCTCACCGGCACCGGGCTTTCGGCACATCACGAAGGCGGCGCCGTTGCCATCATCCGCGAACAATCCTCTGCGGCGGACGTGATGCCGCTTCAACTGGCGCAGGCAGCCCCCGCTCCCCACACAGCGGTTGAGACGGTTACGGTCACATCCTCCAAGCTCGGCGGCGCGGATGTGCAATCCATTCCGATTTCGATCACGGCTTTAAGCCAGGAACAATTGACTGCCACCCAGACCGCCGGCGGACCGGATCTCGTCAAATCCGTTCCCAACATGAACTTCACCAAAACCAATTTCACCGGCTATAGCATCCAGATCCGCGGCATCGGCACACAGGCCATTTCGGTGACCACCGATCCCGCCGTCGCCGTTGCCTTCAACGACACACCCTTCATCCGCAATCACTTCTTTGAGCAGGAATTCTACGACACGGCTCAGGTCGAAGTGCTGCGCGGGCCGCAGGGCACGCTCTATGGCCGCAATGCCACGGCAGGCGTGGTGAACCTGACAAGCGCCAAGCCAAGCGATCAGTTTGAGGCCATGGCCTCGGCCGAATTCGGCAATTACGGCCAGAAGCGTTTCGAAGGCATGGTCAATATCCCCATCGTCGATGATCGGCTTGATCTGCGCCTCGCAGGCGAATGGACAAAGCGCAACGGCTATTCGTTCAACGACATCACAAAGCAAGATATCGACGGCCGCGATCTGTGGTCGGGCCGCCTCACTCTGGGATGGCGCCCGCTGGAACATCTGCAAACCTACTTCGTCTGGGAGCACTTCTCGGAGAATGACGATCGGCTGCGCAGCGCCAAACAACTTTGCAAGAACACGCCATTGCCGACATCGGTGGGCGGCGTCGCCACCGGCTTCGACCCCAATGCGCCAGGCAGTGGCGCGGTAGGCGGAAAGTTCGGAATTTATCTCGCGCAAGGGTGTCAGGCGGTCTCGCTCTATTCGCCCGAAGCTTTTGAAGTGCCGAACGGATACACGCTGCCCTATTTCGCGGGGCCTTCCTATCAAGGGCTGGTGAACAATGTCAGCCCCTATCTCAACGCCACGCAATCGCAAGATCTGCGCGTGATCGAATCGCAAATAGATCCCGCCTACAAGGTCAAGAACGATGTGGTGGAGCTCAACACGGAATACCAGCTCTCCCCCGCACTGACATTCGTTTCGCAAACCGGCTTCAATCACGATTTCCTCTGGTCGACCCAGGATTACAATCGCTTTGCCGCCACGCCGGGCCTGCTCAAGCCCAATCTTGGAACAGGCGGCACGCTCACAGATGCAAATGGCGTCTTTTGCGATCCCCAATTGGGTTGCAGCGATCGATTGATGGCGGCCGATCTGGCCGAAGCGCGGTCCTGGCAACTCAGCCAGGAATTCCGGGTCTCCTCCAAATTCGAGGGGCCGTTCAATTTCTCGCTCGGCGGCAACTATATGCACTATGAAACCGACGAGAATTACTACGTCTTCATCAACGCGCTGACGGTCTATTCCTATCAGCAGGCGATCGGTGTTCCCAACAATTCCAATCCACTGGCGCGTCCGCCCTGGGTGCCCGGCGTGTCGGACAACAGCCAATGCATGTATACCGCGGGCGGTTTCAAACTTCATGATCCCTCGGAAGGCGGGGGCGGGCCATCTGGCGGCCAGTGCATCTATATCGACCCCAATCCGATCACGAAGGTGAACGGCAATGGCCACAACTATTTCTTGAGCAAGAATCCCTACACGCTGAACTCCTATGCGGCCTTCGGAGAAACCTATTACGATATCTTCAAAGATCTGAAGCTCACGGCAGGCCTGAGGTGGACCGAGGATCAGAAGCACTTCACCAACATTCCAAGTGAACTGCTTGCCACCGGCTGGGGTTACCCCTCCACGGGTGCGGTGAACCAGCAATGGGATGCGATCACCGGGCGCGCGGCCTTGAACTGGACCCCGCAACTCGCGTTCACCGATCAGACGCTGGTCTACGGCACCTATGCCCACGGATATAAGGCAGGCGGGGCCAATCCTCCCGGCGCGGTGCTGCTCACTCTGGGCGGCAGCGACAACGCAAATCCCGTGCATCCGCTCACATTCAAACCGGAATATGTCGATGCCTTCGAGCTCGGCACCAAGAACCTTCTTCTCGATGGGGCGCTCACCCTCAACACAACCGCGTTTTACTACAATTACCAGAACTACCAGATATCGGAGATCGTCGATCGCAGCGCCATCAACCAGAATTTCAACGCCCATGTGAAAGGCGCCGAAGTCGAAGCGACCTGGGAGCCGATCCCCGGCCTGCGCCTCAATGCCAGCGGCGGTTATGAAGATGCACGCGTCGCGAACGGGCAGAAAGCCATAGACCTGATGGATCGCACCGATTCTGCCAATCATCCCGATTGGATGGTGATCAAACCGTTCCTCACCCAGGCATCGAACTGCATTTTCCCGGTGTCCGAAGTTGCCTATCTGATCAAGCTGGCAAACCTCTTCCCCAATGCCCAGCCAAGCCCCGCTTCGCAGGCCTGCGGCGTTGCCTACTATCAGGGATATGATCCCGTCACCTATCGCCCCTATGGCGATCCTCTGAGCGGCACGATCAACGTCCTGGGCGCCGGTGTGGCGACTCCTGCCGGATATCCCGGCTACGATCCGACGACCGCGCCCAACAACGGTGCGGGTTTCGATAAGGATCTCGGCCACCATTCGCTGCCCAATGCGCCGCCCTTCACCTTCTCGGCAGGCGCGCAATATTCGATGGCGCTCACCTCCAATTGGGCGGGCACGCTGCGCGGCGATTTCTACTGGCAGGATGATTCATGGGCGCGGGTGTTCAACGACAATCCCTATGATCGCCTTCGAGGCTATTCGAACGTCAACCTGTCGCTAATTTTCACCAATCAGAACGGCTGGCAGGCGATGGGCTTCATCAAGAACGTTTTCAACACCACGGCCATCACGGGCGCCTTCCTCAACTCGGATGATTCCGGCCTGACGACCAACGTATTCCTGACCGATCCGCGCCTGATCGGCGTGCGCATCACGAAGAATTGGTGAGCGCCATGAAGAACGCGATCATGAAAAAATCAGTATCGAAAGAAAATCTCTCCGGGGGGCGAGTGCAATGAGCGAATTGATGAATGCCAGGCAAGGCAATCTTCGCTGGCGATTGTTGACGACGGTCTGTGCCGCTTCGCTTCTTGTTGCATCAGCACCGGGCAACGCTGCCCAGGATTCCGATCGCCCGACCGTCTGGGTCGAGCTGGGCGGGCAGCTGGAGATGATGCAGAGCACCGATGAGCGGTATGCGCCAGACTTCACCCTCGCCAACCTGAACAAGCCTCTCAACGCGCAATCCCCGCTGACCGCGCAAAAGCCGCCGCATTTCGGCTTCGGCGGCGAAGGCAAGATTTCCTTCGAGCCGCAGGGCAGCGATTGGGTATTCTCCGCCGCGGTGCGTTACGGCCGCTCCAACGGAAAGAGAAGCCTGCACCAGCAGACGTCCACCAGCTTTCTGCAGAAAACGTTTCTGTACGGGCAGCCAAAATTCAAATACCCAAGTCAATTGTACCATGGGATTGCGACTGCCACCCTCACCCGGTTCAACCATGCCGAGGCGGCCTATAGCTCCAGCCATGCCATCGTCGATTTCAAGGCGGGCAGGGATGTCGGTCTCGGCCTGTTCGCCAAGGGCGGTACGTCGACATTCAGCTTCGGTGTGCGCATCGCGCAGCTTCACAACCATTCCAGTGTTGCGTTCAAGTCTTTTCCCGATCCGGCAGTTCTAACCCAGGCCGCCAATGTCGCGAGCCCGCTCTACCATCATCATTCCTATTTCGCGACAGGCACATTCTCGCGCAATTTCCGTGGTGTGGGCCCATCTCTTTCCTGGGATGCGACCGCGCCGTTGGTGGGCAATCACGATGCCGGCGAGCTGACATTCGATTGGGGCATCAATGTTGCCGCATTGTTCGGCAAACAAACGGTTACGGGAAACCACGAGACGCGCTCCCTCTATTTCATAGGTCGCCCGACCATGATTTCCGAGGTCAATTCCGTGCCCATCAACCGTTCCCGCACGGTCTTTGTGCCGAATGCCGGCGGCACCGCGGGAATTTCCGTCCGCTATCCCAATGCCAAGCTCACTCTGGGCTATCGCGCCGATTTCTTCTTCGGCGCCATGGATGGCGGCGTCGATGCGCGCAAATCGGAGACGCGGGGCTTCTACGGCCCGTTCGCCACCGTCAGCGTGGGTTTTGGGGGTTAGTGGCGGCGCGGTCGGCGAACCAGACGAGCGATCCCTGCGGCCGCAAAGCGCCCGCGGGGATCGAGGCATCGCCCGCGCGGGCGCGCTTCAACACGTCCGCCTTGCTTGCGCCAGAAACGAGAAACATCGTCACGCGGCTCGCCTCAAGTGCTGGATAGGTCAGCGTGATGCGCACCTCCGCGCGCCCATGGGCAACAGCGCCAACCCAGGCCCGGCGCTCCTTCAAAATGGGTTCGCCCGGCAGCAACGATGCGATATGCCCATCTTCGCCGAGCCCGAGGAGATTGAGATCGAACAGCGGCCGCGCCCGCGTCAGCGCGGCCTCGCCATATTCCGATTTGAGCAGCGCTTCATACCGCGCCGCCGCGCTTTCGGGCGTGCCATCGGTGGGAATGGGGTGTATGGCCTGTGGCTCTGCGCCGCCCGCCAGAAGTGTTTCGCGCACCATACGGTAATTGCTGTCGGGATGATCGGGTGGCACAAAACGCTCGTCGCCCCAGAACAATTCCGTTCTCTGCCACGGCAAATCGCGCCGCGTGCCAAGCAAGGCGTAAAGTGCGCGTGGCGTCGATCCGCCGGATAGCACAAAACGAAACGTTCCCGTCGAGGCTATCATCCGGGCCGCGATAAAATCCGCCGCGCGCGCCGCCAGATCTTGCGCGTCCTCGGCAACGATCAATTCGCCCGCGATCATTTATTTGATCGCGCGCCAGGCGCGCCCATCGCGCGCGAGCAGCTCGTTTGCCGCCGCCGGTCCCGCACTTCCTGCGGAATAATTGGGGAAATGCCGTGGCGGCGTGTTGGCCCAGCCCTTCAACACCGGCTCCACCACCGCCCATGCGGATTCCACCTGATCGGCGCGTTGAAACAGCGTCGCGTCCCCGGTCAGGCAATCGTAGATCAATGTCTCATATCCGACGGCCGGCGCCTGGTGAAACCAGTCCGTATAGCGAAAATCCATCGCCACACTTTCCAATTCCATCGTCGGGCCGGGCCGCTTGGCGTTGAAGCGCAGCTTGATGCTCTCTTCCGGTTGGATGTGCAGGATCAGCCAATCCGCGTCCAGCTCCTCAACTGGCGTTTCGCGGAACAGCGCGTGGGGGGCGTGTTTGAAGCGGATGGCGATCTCCGTGGTGCGCTTGGCCAGCCGCTTGCCGGTGCGCAAGTAAAACGGCACCCCGGCCCAGCGCCAATTGTCGATCATCAACCGCATGGCCACAAACGTCTCCACATTCGAATGCGGATCGACATTCGGTTCGCCCCGGTAAGGCAGCGTCTCGGCATTGCCGATGGTGCCGGAATCATATTGCCCGCGCACAACATCTGCGAGCGTCAGCGGATGCACCGCGAGAAACACCTCGGCCTTCTTGGCGCGAATGGCCTCGGCATCGAAAGAAACCGGCGGCTCCATCGCCGTCATCGCGATCAGCTGGAACAGATGGTTGGGCACCATGTCGCGCAGCGCGCCGGTCTGCTCATAGAATTTCCCGCGCCCTTCCATGCCGATGGTCTCGGCAACGGTGATCTGCACATGGTCGATGCGATCGCGGTTCCATATCGGTTCGAACAGGCCGTTGGCAAAGCGCAGCGCCATGATGTTCTGCACCGTCTCCTTGCCGAGGAAATGATCGATGCGATAGATCTGGTCTTCGCGCAGCCATTTCAGCAATTGCGCATTCAGCGCCTTGGCCGATTCCAGATCGTGCCCGAACGGCTTTTCCACGATGACGCGGGCATAGCCGGTTTTCTCCGCAACCAGCCCCGCCTTGCCAAGCTCATCGACCACCGGCCCGAAGAACCGGTCCGCGACCGCGAGATAGAACAAAACATTCCCGCCGAAATCGCCTGCCTTGTTGCGTTCCGCCAGATGCGCGCCAAGCTTCTTGTAGGTTTCCGGGTCGAGGAAATCGCCCGTGACATAGGAAAGCGAATCCGCGATCGGCTTCCAGCAATCCGGGTCGATCTCGGCGGGCTCCTTGCTCTTCTTCAATGTCTGCCCAAGGAAATCGTGCAGCCCGTCGCGCCAGGTCTCCACACCCTTGTCGTTGTGGTCCACGCCGATCAGCGCCAGCCGCTCGGGCAACAGCTTCGTCTTGGAGAGGTTGTAAAGCGCAGGCACGATCAGCCGCTTGGTCAGATCGCCGTTCGCGCCAAAGATAACGATGCAGGCAGGCGCCGGAGGGCTGGTGTGCACGCTGCTGGTCATTTGGGTTTGTGTGCTTCCAGCGCACCTTCCACATGCCCGCCGAATTTGTTGCGCATGGCCGAAAGAATCTTCTCTCCGAAACTGTGCGAAACGCGCGAACGAAAGCGGGCATAGAGGGCCGCGGTAATCACCGGCGCCGCCACCGCTTCATCCACGGCCGCGTTGATCGTCCAGCGCCCTTCGCCGCTATCGTCCACCGAGCCTTCATATTCCTCAAGCGTGGGGGTTTCGGCCAGCGCCATCGCCGTCAGATCGAGAAGCCAGGATGAGATCACGCTTCCGCGCCGCCACACTTCCGCGATATCGGCCATATCCAGATCGTAGCGTTCTTCCTGCGGCAGCTCTTTGCCATTGCGCCCGCGCAGAATGTCGAAGCCTTCGGCGTAGGCCTGCATCAACCCATATTCGATGCCGTTGTGAACCATCTTCACGAAATGCCCGGAGCCGACCGGCCCGGCATGAAGATAGCCCTGTTCCACGCGCGGATCGCGCCCTTCGCGATGGGGTGTTTTGGAAATCGTGCCCGCGCCCGGCGCAAGGGCTGCGAATATCGGATCGAGCCTTTCCACGACATCCTTCTTGCCGCCGATCATCATGCAATAGCCGCGTTCGAAGCCCCACACGCCGCCCGATGTGCCCACATCGACATATTCGATGCCCTTCGGCGCGAACAGGCTTGCGCGGCGCACATCGTCCTTGAAAAAACTGTTGCCGCCGTCGAGGATCACGTCACCCTTGGAAAGCAGCTTTCCAAGCGCCTGAACCGTTTCCTCGGTCGGCGCGCCCGCAGGCACCATCACCCACACCTGACGCGGCGCAGAAAGCTTGCTCACAAAGTCTTCCAGCGATTGCGCGCCTTTTGCGCCCTTCAGCGCGGCCACGGCCTTCGGATCGCGGTCATAGGCCACGATCTCATGGCCATGCGCCATCAGCCGGCGGGCGATATTGCCGCCCATGCGGCCCAATCCAATCAATCCCAGTTGCATGTTCTCTCCAGCGCCTCAGCGCGTCTCCAGCCAGTGAATGGCGAACAAACGTTCCTCGTCGGTCCAGCTTTTGCGCAAAGCAAAGCCCGCCTCCATGGCCAGTTCGGTGAACCCCTCGATGGTGTATTTGTGCGAATCCTCGGTGTGTATGGCTTCGCCTTGCGCAAAGCGAATGGTCTCGCCTGCCACCCGCACGGTCTGCCGCGCAAGGCTCACCAGATACATCTCGATCTTCATCGCAACCGGGTTGTAGCAGGCATAATGCGCAAACTGGTTGAGGTCGAAATTCGCACCCAGTTCGCGGTTGGCGCGCAGCAGAAGGTTCTTGTTGAACGAAGCCGTAACCCCTGCGCAATCGTTGTAAGCCGCGTGCAGGATGGCGGGATCCTTCACCAGATCGGTCCCGATCAGCAACCCGCCCCCGCCCAGAACCCGCGCGGCATTTCTGAGGAAAGCGACCGCCGCATCTCTGGTGAAATTGCCGATGGTCGATCCCGGAAAGAATCCCACGCGCCGCAAAACACCGGCCGCCTTCGCTCCAAGGTTGAGGGCTTGCGTGAAATCCGCGATCACAGGCTTCAGCGTCATCTCCGGATAATCTTCTTCCAGACCGACGACGACATCCAGAAGATACTCTCCCGAAATGTCGATGGGAACATAGATCCGGGGATCTTCCAGCGCATCGAGCAGGATACGCACCTTGGCAAGCGAGCCCGCGCCGAATTCGATCAGTTCCACCTGTGGGCCAATGATCTGTGCGATCTCATCGGCGTGTTCGCGCAGCAGCGCGGTCTCCGTGCGCGTCTGGTAATACTCCGGCAATCGGCAGATGCGCTCGAACAGTTCCGATCCGCGCGCGTCGTAGAAATATTTACACCCGATCTGCTTGGTTTTGCGTTGCAATCCATCCAGAAGATCGCGCGCGAAATCCTCCCGCGGTTCTTCCAGCGTCGAAATCGCGCGCAGTGCTGCATCTTTCATAGGTCGCCTGCCAATCTGATGCCGCTGAATTGCCAACGCGCGGCAGGTGGAAAGAAATTGCGATATGTGCGGCGGATATGCCCCGGCGGCGTGGCGCATGATCCGCCGCGCAACACCATCTGCCCGCTCATGAACTTGCCATTGTATTCGGCCAGGGCCCCGTCGAACGGCTTGTAACCGGGGTATGGATCATAGGAAGATCGCGTCCACTCCCAGACATTGCCGGGCAATGTGCGCGCGCCTGCCGCAGCTTCCCATTCGAATTCCGTGGGCAGCCGCGCACCGGCCCACGCCGCATAGGCTGCCGCTTCGAAGAAACTCACATGCGCCACAGCCTCGTCGGCATCGACCCGCTTCACGCCGTTCAGCGTGAACACGCTCCAACCGTTGCCGTCAGCGTCGCAAAGCCAATAAAGCGGTGCATCCCAGTTTTGGCTCTGCGCCAGCGCCCAGCCATCCGAAAGCCAGAATTCCGGCCGCCGATAGCCGCCATCTTCCATGAAGGCGCGATATTCGCCGCAGCTCACATTGCGCGAAGCCATGCGGAATGGGCGCAGCAAAACCTCATGCGCCGGGCCTTCATTGTCGAATGCGAAGCCGCGGCCCTCATGGCCCACGCGCAGAATACCGCCGGTGTGCTCGCGCCACGAAAGCGCGCCCGCCTCGGCGGGTTGCGCCTTCGCCGGTGCGTAGATTGGCATCAGGGGATTGGAAAAGAACGCATGCTTGATATCGGTCAGGATCAATTCCTGATGCTGCTGCTCGTGGTGAAGGCCAAGCGTCACAAGCGCTGCAATTTCGCTTGCGCGCAGAGCGATCAACCGCTGCATGGCGGCGTCAACATACGCGCGGTATTTCATCACCTCGTCATTTGCAGGCCTGCTCAAAAGTCCACGTTGCGGGCGAGGATGGCGCGGTCCCAATCCCTCATAATAGGAATTGAACAGATAGGCGAAGGCGGGATCGAACGGGGCATAGTCCTCGGAATATTGCGAAAGGATGACAGTTTCGAAAAACCACGTCGCGTGTGCGAGATGCCATTTCGTTGGGCTCGCATCGGGCATTGATTGCACCGCGCGATCTTCCGCGCTCAAAGGTGCGGCCAGCCTCTCGCTGAAACTGCGCACGGCAGCATATTGCGCGCGCAAGGCCGCAACATCGCTGTCCGTCTCGCCTTGCATTCCGGCGATGGCGGCATTCATTCCCATAGGCTCGGCCCTTTCCGCCACTTTGAAACCTCCCCGCCTTAAAAAAGTTCCGAATTATGGCAGGCCGCTGGAAAGAATCGAGCGCTCGCGCGTTCCATGAGGGCGAATTCGCCAATTTATCTGCAACAATCAGCCCGGCCTTGCCATGCGCACAGGCCTGATCGGGAGCGAGGTTCACCTCGCGATAGCCATTGCGCCAAGATTTCTTCATTGCCGATCCCGAAAAGCCCATCAGGGCAGAGTTGTTCAGCATCGAGCGATTGGAGAGCCACGCCGAGAGCCTCGCCGCCGCTCAGGTCTTGGCCGTTCGTGCGCGCAAGCGCCGCCCATTGCCCAAGCGCTTGCGCGAAAACGCGAAAATCCTGGTCGATTCCTTTCGTGAGATCGCCCGCTCGGCCCAGGCTCATCGCCCTATAACCCCTGCGGGCGAATGGTTGCTCGACAATTTCCACGTCGTCGAAGAGCAGATCCGCGAGATCAGGAACGATCTGCCCGCCGACTATTACGCACAATTGCCAAAGCTGGAAGATGGGCCGCTCGCCGGTTACCCGCGCGTTTATGGCATGGCATGGGCGCTTGTCGCGCATACCGATAGCGCCTTCGATTTCGAAAAGCTCACCCGCTTTGTCGATGCCTATCAAAAGGTGACACCGCTCACCATCGGCGAATTGTGGGCCATCGCCGTCACCTTGCGCCTCACCCTGATCGAGAATCTGCGCAGGCTCGCCCAATCCATCGTGCGCCGCGCCCAGCAGACCGAAGAAGCCGATGCCATCGCCGACCGCGTGCTCGCGGCCGAAACCGATGCCGCTCTCGCCCGCATCATAGATGATGTTTCGGATCGCTCTCTTTTCGCCGCGACCATCTCGCGCCTGGAGCAGAAGCTGCGCGACCGCGATGGAAGCCCGGCAAAATTCCTGCACTGGATAGGCGAGAAGATCGCAAGCCAGGGCATGTCCACCGAACAGGTCGTGCGCGAGGAATATCAAACGCAGGGCGCCGTCAACGTCAGCGTGCGCAACCTCATCACCTCGATGCGCCTTCTGTCCGATATCGATTGGACGGTGTTCGTCGAAAGCATCAGCCTTGTCGATCGCGTGCTTTCCGCCGATAGCGATTTCGAGGCGATGGAATTCGTCACGCGAAACCAGTATCGCGGCGCCATCGAGAAACTAGCCCGCGGCTCCGACAAGACCGAGATCGAGGTCGCGCGCGCCGTGATCGCGCGCGTGCGCGCCGCCGAAAAGAACAACCGCCCCACGCGCGAGCGCGAACCGGGCTTCTATCTTGTGTGGCGTGGCCGCGCCGATTTCGAACGTTCCATCGGGTATCGCCCGTCGGCGCGCGATGCCACAAGGCGCGCCATTTCGCGCGGCGGGCTTGGTCTCTATCTTGCCGTTTTCAATACCGTCACCGCCGCGATCGTATTCTTCGCCTGGTGGTGGGTTTCCGATTCCCTGCCTGCCGGTGCCTGGTTCGCGGCCGCCGTGGTGGTGCTCGCGATCCTTCCCGCCAGCGATCTTGCCATGGCGTTCGTCAACCGGCTGGTCACCCAGCGCCTCGGCCCCGCCTGTCTTCCCGGCATGGCCTTGCGCGGGGGCATTCCCGATACGCTGCGCACATTGCTCGTCGTGCCCACGCTGCTCAGCGATGAGGAAGGCATCGAGAACCAGATACGCTCGCTAGAAGTCCACTATCTCTCCAATACCGATAGCAACCTCCATCTGGCGCTGCTGACCGATTGGGAAGATAGCGACAGCGAAACCACCCCGCGCGACACTCCGCTATTGGCCGCCGCCCAGAAGGGCATTGCGGAACTCAACGCCCGTTATGGCGAGGCGCGCTTTTTTCTGCTGCACCGCAGGCGGTGCTGGAACGAAGCGCAAGGCAAATGGATGGGGTGGGAGCGCAAACGCGGCAAGCTGCACGAATTGAACCGCCTGCTGCGTGGGGCAACCGATACCAGCTTCGTCGTCGCGCCCGAAGATATCGTCCGTCTCGGCCAGACCATGCGCTATGTCATCACCCTGGATGCCGATACGCGCCTGCCGCGCGGCAGCGCGATCAGGCTGGTGGGCAAGATGGCCCATCCGCTCAATCGCCCGGTGATCGATCCCGATCTCTGCCGCGTCGTCGAAGGCCACGGAATTCTGCAACCGCGCGTCACGCCCTCGCTTCCCCCCTCGCGCCAGAGTTCGCTGTTCCAATGGGCGTTCTCGGGCCCCAATGGCCTTGATCCCTACGCGTTCGCGGTTTCCGACGTTTATCAGGATCTGTTCGAAGAGGGTTCCTATGTCGGCAAGGGCATCTACGACATCGATACGTTCGAAACCGTCCTGCATCAGCGCATTCCCGAAAACGCCGTGCTCAGCCACGATCTCCTCGAGGGCACGTTTGCGCGCGCGGCGCTGGCCTCCGATGTCGAAGTCGTCGAGGAATTTCCGTCGGGTTACGATGTAGAAGCCCGCCGCCAGCACCGCTGGATGCGCGGCGATTGGCAACTCCTGCCATGGATCTTCGCGCGTGGCCGCGATCAGGCTGGCGATCGTGCTCGCGCCAACATTCCGCTGCTCGCGCGCTGGAAGATGCTCGATAACCTGCGCCGTTCGCTCGCCGCGCCGGCGATGCTTCTGGCGCTGCTCTGGGGCTGGCTGCTGCCCGAGCCTGCCGATATTCGCTGGACGTTGTTTGTCCTGGCCGCCTTCATCCTGCCGCCGATTCTGCCGCTTGTTACCTCCATCATTCCCCACAGGGTCGGCATTTCGCGCCGCTCCCACATCCGAAATCTCGCCCGCGATTTCACGCTGGCGCTGACGCAGATCGTTTTCGCCTTCACATTCCTTGCACGCGCGGCATGGCTTTCGCTCGATGCCATCGTGCGCACCATCTTCCGCCTCTTCATCAGCCGCCGCTACATGCTCGAATGGGTTTCATTCGCACGCAGCAATTTTGGCCGTCAGACGAGTCTAAAGGGTCTTGCGTTCCAATTGATCGGAAGCATCGCCTTCGCGGCCGTCACCGCGGCTCTCATTCTCATGGTCCGGCCGTCGAACGCGCCTTTCGCGTCGGCCTTCCTCGTGCTGTGGGCGCTCTCCCCGGTCATCGCGCGCTGGGCCAGCACGCCGCGCGATATCGAACCTCACCGCGGCATCGATGCCGAAGAACGCACCCACCTGCGCCTGATCGCCCGGCGCACCTGGCGGTTCTTCGAAACCTTCGTCACGGCGGAAGAAAACCACCTGCCGCCCGACAATTTCCAGGAAGACCCCAAGCCCGTCGTGGCCCACCGCACATCCCCCACCAATGTCGGGCTCTATATAATAAGTGTGCTCGCCGCCCGCGATTTCGGCTGGATCGGCACCGCCGAGGCCGTCGAGCGTCTGGAAGCCACGCTTGCCACGATGGAGCGGCTCGAACGCTATCGCGGCCATTTCCTGAACTGGTATGAAACCCAGACCCTTCATTCCCTCGAACCGCGTTACGTCTCGTCGGTCGATAGCGGCAACCTTGCCGGCAATCTGCTGATCCTCAAGAACACCGCCCATGAAATCGCCGAGGCCCCGGCATGGGATGGCGCGCGCTTCGAAGGTATCGCCGATGTGCTCGCGCTGTTGCAGCAATCCTGCAGCGATGCCCCGCAACCCCGGCCACCCCAAATCGAAACCATCCTCACCCTGGTCGCGGCTCTTGCGCATTCGCTGCGCCAGCATCCTGCCGACAGTGCGAATTTCGCAAACTGGCTCGAAAGCATCGCGCCTCACATCGCCCATATCCAGGAAGAAGCCACCCAGAGCGGCGGCGAAATCGCGGTGTGGGCGGGGGCTCTCGCCGAATGCGCCAAAAGCCACCGCCGCGATCTGGAGCCGCCGCCCGATCTCGTCCAGCGCCTTGCGGCAATCGCCGGCAAGGCGACGCGGATGGTGTCGGAAATGGAATTCGGCTTCCTGTTCGAGAAAGATCGGCAACTTCTCTCCATCGGATTCCGCGTCGACGAACAAACGCTCGATAGCAGCGCCTATGATCTGCTGGCCTCCGAAGCCCGCCTTGCAAGCTTTCTCGCCATCGCCAAAGGCGATATTCCCACGCGCAACTGGTTTCGCCTGGGCCGCACCATGATGCCGCTGCGCCATGGTTCGGTGCTGCTGTCATGGTCGGGCTCGATGTTCGAATATCTCATGCCCACCATGCTGATGCGCGAACCGGCGGGAAGCCTGCTTGCGCAGAGCAATCGTCTCGCCGTGCTGCGCCAGATCGGCTATGGCAACGAGCTCGATATTCCGTGGGGCATTTCGGAATCGCAATACAACGCCCGCGACCGCGAGCAGAATTATCAATACACCGGCTTTGGCGTTCCCGATCTGGGTCTCAAGCGCGGCTTGAGCGAGAACACGGTTGTCGCCCCTTATGCGTCGGGCCTGGCGGCCATGGTTGCACCCAGCGCTGCGCTGAAAAACTTCGCCCGCCTCGCCCGCATCGGCGCGCGAGGGGCCTATGGCTGGTACGAAGCGGTGGATTACACGCCTGCCCGCATCCCCGAAGGCGCGTCCTATGCGATCGTGCATTCCTATATGGCCCATCATCAGGCGATGACGATCATCGGCCTGGCCGATGTGGTGCATGATGGGCGCATCCGCGAACGCTTTCACGCCGAGCCCATGGTGCAGGCGACCGAATTGCTGTTGCAGGAGCGCATGCCGCGCGATGTCTCCGTCGCAAGGCCGCCGCCGGAGCTCAAGACCGGCGCCGTGGTGCTTTATCAATCCGCGCCGCCCACGCAGCGCCGCTACACCTCGCCCCATACCCAGACACCGCGCACCCATCTGCTGTCGAATGGCCAGTACATGCTGATGATGACGGCGGCGGGCTCGGGCTACAGCCGCTGGGGCGATTTCGCCGTCACGCGCTGGCGCGAGGATTCCACGCGCGACCAGTGGGGCTCATTCATCTATCTGCGCGATGCGCGCACGGGGGCGGCATGGTCGGCCGGCTTCCAGCCCTGCGCCACCGAACCCGACACCTATGAAGCGATCTTCTCCGAAGACCGCTGCACCATCATGCGCAACGATCTCGCACTGATGACCACGCTCGATGTCGCCGTCTCGCCGGAAGACGATGCCGAAGTCCGCCGCGTCTCCATCACCAACCACGGCAGCCGGACCCGCGAGATCGACGTCACATCCTATGCCGAACTGGTGCTCGCACGCCCGGCAGACGATGCGGCCCATCCCGCCTTCTCCAAGATGTTCGTCGAGACCGAATTCGATCCCAATCTCGGCGCGCTGTTTGCCACGCGCAGGCCGCGCGGGCAGGGCGATCCGCGCATCTGGGCCGCGCATTTGAGCGTGGTCGAAGGCGATACGCTGGGCGAGGTGCAATATGAAACCGACCGCGCCCGTTTCCTGGGCCGCAACCGCACCGCCCGCACGCCAAACGCGGTCTCGGAAGGCTGGCCGCTTTCCAACACGGTGGGCGCCGTGCTCGATCCGATCTTCTCGCTTCGCCGCCGCGTTTCAATTCCCCGCGGCCAGACCGTGACGGTCGCTTTCTGGACATTGCTGGGCGCCACCCGCGAAGACGTGGCCGATCTTGCCGACAAGCACCGCGATGCGGCCGCGTTCACCCGCGCGACAACCCTTGCCGCCACGCAGGCCCAGGCGCATCTGCAATATCTCGGCATCACCGCCGATGAATCCCATCTGTTCCAGAAGCTCGCCAATTGCGTCATCCACCCCGATTCCACCTTGCGTGCGCCGCAGGATATCCTGCGCCGCATAGGCCCGGCGTCGGCCCTTTGGCCGCTGGGCATTTCGGGTGATCTGCCCATCGTGGTGCTGCGCATCGACGAAGCCGAAGACATGGAGATCGTCCGCCAGCTTCTGCGCGCGCACACCTATTGGCGCTCAAAACTCCTCGCCGTCGATCTGGTCATTCTCAACGATCGCGCCGCCTCCTATGCCCAGGATCTGCAAACGGTCCTCGACACCTTGGTGCGCGGCCATGCCGAGCGCATGGGCGCGCAACCCGGAACAGCCTATTTGCTGCGCAACGATCTGCTCAATGCGGGCGTGCGCGAATTGCTGCTGGCGGCGGCCCGCGTCGTGCTCTCCAATCGCCGCGGCTCCCTGGCCGAACAGGTCGAGCGCGTGTTCGACGAAAAGCCGCTCCCCCCGCCGCGCGTCCGCAGCCTTGCGGCTGTCGCCAAACAGGAAGCAACCCCGGCCGAACTTCCCACGCTTGAATTTGCCAACAGCTTTGGCGGGTTCACCGCCGATGGCCGCGAATACGCCATCGTGATGGAAAACGGCCAGCTCACACCCGCCCCCTGGGTCAATGTGATCGCCAATCCCGATTTCGGTTTCCAGGTCTCTTCCGGCGGCGCGGGATTCACCTGGGCCTCCAACAGCCAGCAGAACCAGATCACGGCCTGGTCCAACGATCCCGTCACCAATGAATCCAGCGAAATGCTCTACATCCGCGACCTCGATACCGGCGAGGTGTGGAGCCCCACCGCCTATCCGATGCGCGATCCGCAGAGCCGCTATGTCGCCTATCATGGCCATGGCTATTCCCGCTTCGAACATGTCTCCCATGGCATCGGCATCGAACTCACCCAATTCGTGCCGATAAGCGATCCGGTGAAGATATCCCGCCTCAAGCTCATCAATCGCACCGGCCGTGCGCGCCGTCTTTCCATCACGGCCTATGTGGAGTGGACGCTGGGCCCCAACCGCGCCAAATCGCAACCCTACATCGCAACCGAAATCGACACGCTCACATCTGCCATGTTCGCGCAAAATCCGTGGAGCGAAGATTTCGGCCGCCGCGTCGCCTTCCTCGACATGCAGGGCCGCCAGACCGGCTGGACCGGCGACCGTCGCGAATTCCTCGGCCGCAACGGCAGCCCGGAAAAGCCCGCAGGCTTGATGGCCGATACGCCCTTTTCCATGCGCACGGGCGCAGGGCTTGATCCCTGCGGCGCGCTGCAAACCGAAATCCGCATCGCGCCCGGCGCCGAAGCCGAAATCGCCGTCACGCTGGGCCAAAGCGAAAACCGCGCCGAGGCGCAGGCGCTGATCGCCCGCACCCGCAGCGCAAATCTCGATGCGCAATTGGCGCAGGTAAATGCCTTCTGGGATGAAGCCCTCGGCACCATCGAGGTCAAAACGCCGGATCGTTCGATGGATCTCATGCTCAACCGCTGGCTCCTGTATCAGACGCTGGCCTGCCGCATGTGGGCCCGCGCCGGCTTTTATCAGGCAAGCGGCGCGTATGGATTCCGCGATCAGTTGCAGGATTGCATGGCGCTCTGCGTCGCCCACCCCGAACTCGCGCGGGCCCATATCCTGCGTGCGGCCGCCCGTCAGTTTGTCGAAGGCGATGTGCAGCATTGGTGGCTGCCGGAAACCGGGAAGGGTGTGCGCACCACGATCTCGGATGATCGCGCCTGGCTCGCCTATGTCGTGTCGCATTATCTCGCCGTCACCGCCGATACCGCGATCCTCGACGAGCGTGTGCCCTTCCTCGAAGGCCAGCGCCTGAAGGATGGCGAACACGAAGCGTTCTTCCAGCCGCAGCCGACCAGCGAAACCGCCACGCTCTATGAACATTGCGCCCGCGGCCTCGATCTCTGCCTGCCGGTGGGCATCCATGGCCTGCCCCTGATGGGCACCGGCGATTGGAACGACGGGATGAATCGCGTCGGCGAAAACGGCAGGGGCGAGAGCATCTGGCTCGGCTGGTTTGTCTACGACACGCTCACGAAGTTCATTCCCGTCGCCGAAGCGCGTGCCGATGGCAAGCGCGCCGCCACCTGGCTGCTGCACACCACGGTCCTGAAGGATTCACTCGAAGACAATGGCTGGGATGGCGATTGGTATCGCAGAGCCTATTATGACGATGGCACGCCGCTGGGCTCGGTCGCCAATGCCGAATGCCGCATCGATTCCATCGCGCAGTCCTGGAGCGTCCTGTCGGGTGCTGCGGAACCCGCGCGTGCCGCCCGCGCCATGCAGGCGGTCGACAAATATCTCATTCACGGTGGCGATCAGCTTATTCGTCTTTTCACGCCGCCCTTCGTCACCACCGAACACGATCCGGGCTATATCAAAGGCTATCCCGCGGGCCTGCGCGAAAATGGCGGCCAATATACCCATGGCGTTCTGTGGACGGTGGCGGCCTTCGCCGAATTGGGCAACGGCAACAGGGCGGGGGAGCTGTTCTCCATGCTTAACCCCATCAACCACGCCCGCACCCGCACCGCCGCCCAGCGTTATCGCGTCGAACCCTATGTCGCATGCGGCGATGTCTATTCGGTCACCCCCCATGTCGGGCGCGGCGGCTGGACATGGTATTCCGGCTCGGCGGGTTGGATGTATCGCGTCGGCGTCGAATGGATCCTTGGCCTGTGTCTGCGGGGCGACAGGCTGGTGATCGATCCCAGCATCCCCGCCCATTGGCCGCGCTTCGATGCGATCCTGCGCCACAAGGGGGCGACCTATGAAATCGCGGTCGAAAATCCGGCGGGCCTTTGCAAAGGCGTTGCCGAACTCTATCTCGATGATGTCCTGATCGATGCGGCAAGCGTGATCTTGCCGGGCGGCTCCGGCACGCACAAAATCCGCGCCGTGATGGGCGAAACAAAACGGATCGAACAACCGCAACCGGCAAAGGCCGTCTCGTGAGCGAAAAAACAAATCCCCGCGCCGGTGAAATGCCCCAACCGTCCGATCTCGTCGATCTGGCGAAGCTGAACGCTGCCTATTATGCGAAGAAACCCGATCCCGCCATCGCCGCCCAGCGCGTGAGCTTCGGCACCTCGGGCCATCGGGGTTCGGCCTTCGACACCGCTTTCAACGAAAACCATATTCTCGCGATCACGCAAGCCATCTGCGACTATCGCAAATCCAAAGCCATCGATGGCCCGCTCTATATCGGCAAGGACACACATGCCCTTTCCGAACCCGCCTTCAAGACCGCGCTCGAAGTCCTGGCCGCCAATGGCGTGACCACGATGATCGATGCACAAGATGGCTACACGCCGACACCCGCGATCAGCCACGCAATCCTCGTTTACAACAGGAAGCGCGCCTTGGGCCTCGCCGATGGCATCGTCATCACGCCCTCGCACAATCCGCCATCCGATGGCGGCTTCAAATACAATCCGCCCCATGGCGGCCCCGCCGAAACCGAAATCACCGGCACGATCGAGCGCGCCGCCAACGCCTATCTCGCGGAAAATCTCACCGGCATCCGCCGCACCGCCAAACCCGATGGCATCCATCGCCACGATTACATCGCGGCCTACACCGCCGATCTCATCAATGTGGTGGATATGGAAGCGATCCGAAGCTCGGGTCTTCGCATCGGCATCGACCCGCTGGGCGGTGCCGCCGTGCATTACTGGCAACCCATCATCGAGCGCTACAGGATCGACGCGACCGTGGTGAACGCAACCGTCGATCCCACCTTCGCCTTCATGCCGCTCGATTGGGATGGCAAGATCCGCATGGATTGCTCCTCGCCTTTCGCCATGAAGAAGCTGCTGGCGATCAAGGATAAGTTCGATCTCTCCTTCGGCAACGATACCGATGCCGATCGCCATGGCATCGTTTGCCGCTCGGGCCTGATGCAGCCGAACAATTATCTCGCCGTGTGCATCGATTATCTCAAGCAACATCGCGAGAACTGGCCGAAGGATTGCGGCATCGGCAAGACCATCGTGTCGAGTTCGATGATCGACCGCGTGGTCAGCCGCCATAAGGCCCGCCTCGTCGAAGTTCCCGTCGGCTTCAAATGGTTTGTCGAAGGCCTGCTCAATTCCGCGCTCGGCTTCGGCGGCGAGGAAAGCGCGGGCGCCTCGTTCCTGCGCCGCGATGGAACGGTGTGGACGACCGACAAGGATGGCCTCATCGCGGGCCTGCTCGCCGCCGAAATCGCCGCGCGCACCAAAACCGATCCCGCCGAGCGCTACCGCAAGTTGACACAAGAGATGGGCCAAACCTTCTATGCCCGTATCGACAGTCCCGCGACCACGCAGCAGAAAGCCCTTCTGTCGAAGATCAAACCCGAAGAGGTGAAGGCAACCGATCTCGCGGGTGACAAGATCGAGCAACGCCTCACCAACGCGCCGGGCAACAACCAGCCTTTCGGCGGGTTGAAGATGGTCACGGCCAAGGGCTGGTTCGCGGCCCGGCCCTCCGGCACCGAAGACGTATATAAGGTGTATGCCGAAAGCTTCGAAAGCGAAGCCCACCTCGCCCGCATCCAGGCCGAGGCGCAAAAGATCCTGTCCAATCATTTCGCATCCGCGAAAAGCACGGCCGGATAAATCTTCCCCACCCCCTGCCGGTTCTGCTCGTCTGGATAGGTGTAGGCTCATGCACCTACCCTCGAAAAATTGGCCGGGGGATGACCGACAACGTGGACAGCAACCGTGACAGTTCCAGGCCGCCATCGGCGAGCGCGGCTGTGACCAATGCTGCCCTGAGGGATTGGTTTGTGCGTGAGGTCCTGCCGTTGGAGGCAGCCTTGACGCAGTTCCTGCGCCACAATTGGCGCAACAAGAGCGATATCCCCGACCTCGTGCAAGAGGTCTATGCCCGCGTCTATGAAGCCGCGCGCAAGGAAATGCCCGATCAGGCAAAGTCCTTTGTCTTCACCACCGCGCACAACCTGCTGATCGATCGCGTTCGCCGCGAAAAGATCGTCCAGTTCGAAACGGTCTCCGAACTCGATACCCTGGCCATCGCCGCCGATGAGCCCGCGCCGGATAGAAGCGCCATCGCACGCGACGAGTTGCGCCGTCTGGCAGTGGCGCTGGATCGCCTCTCCCCGCGCACCCGCGAAGTGGTGACCATGCGCCGGATCGAAGGTCTCGCGCGCGCCGAAATCGCCCAGCGTCTTGGCATCACCGAAGTCACCGTCAAATGGCATCTCAACGAAGGCCTGCGCGCGCTGGCCGACGATCTCTATGGCGGCAACAAGTCATGAGCACCGCAGATATCCAAACCCGCGCCGCCGATTGGGTGAACCAGCACCGTGATTCCGGCGATTGGACCGCCGAAGATCAGGCGGCCCTCGATGCGTGGCTGGCGCAATCGCCCGAACATGTGGTGGCCTATTGGCGCCTCGATGCCGCGTGGGAGCGCACCCAGCGCCTCGTCGCGCTGCGCCCCGGCGCGCCCGAACGCGCGCGTGGCCAGATCTGGCGCCACCTCTTCCGCTTTGCCGCCGCCATCATCGTGGTCGCCGCAGGCGCGGGCGCCGCGTTTTATCTTTCCAGGCCGGCCGCGCCCGAAATCCGCCGCTTCGCCACCGAAGTGGGCGCGCGCAAAACCATCAAGCTCCCCGATGGATCGCAGATCGAACTCAACACCAACTCCGTGTTGCGCATCGCGCCGGGCCCCAATCCGCGCATGGCCTGGCTCGATGCGGGCGAGGCCTATTTCAAGATCCAGCACGATAGCGCCCATCCCTTTGTCGTGATGGCGCAGGGCCGCCGCGTGGTCGATCTCGGAACCGAATTCCTCGTGAAGTCCGAACCAAGGCGCCTCGAAGTGGCGCTCGTCGCGGGTCGCGCGCAACTGGATTCGCCGGGCGATCCCGCGCAGGAACCCGCCGTCCTCACACCCGGCGATGTCGCCATCGCCACCGCGAATGCGATCTCCGTCACCGCGAAAACCGCGAAAACGCTGACCGACGAACTCTCGTGGCGCCAGGGCGTGCTGGTCTTCAAATACACCACGCTTGCCGATGCCGCGGCCGAGTTCAACCGTTACAACACCAGGAAGATCGTCATCGCAGATCCGGCCGCCGCCAAACTCACCATCGTCGGCACGTTTCCATCGAACGATGTGAGCGCCTTCACCGATGCGGCGCAGGCGATCTTCGGGCTCAAGATTCAAAACCGTCGCGGGGAAATCGCCATCACGCGCTGAACCAGCCGTTCCGCGCCATCAAGTCTGCGGCACATGCCGCATAGAGGGGGAAGATGAAGACGTTCAGAAATTTCAGGGCCGCACTTCTGGCCACATCCGGCACGCTTGCCTGCGCCACAGCTGCGTTCGCGGGCACGTTCAACATCCCAAGCGGCGACCTGGCCTCGGCCTTGAACGCCTACACCGAACAATCCGGTGTCGCCCTCATCGTCAGCGGCGAAGCCGTCCGCGGCGTGCGCACCCGCGGCGTCTCCGGCGCCCTCGATAGCGACGCGGCCTTGTCCCGCATCCTCGACGGCACAGGTTTCGTCATGCAGCACCGCGCATCGGGCACGGTGACGATCACCCGCGATCAGCGAAGCGAGATAACAGCCATCCAGATCGCCCAGGTCGCCCCCACACGGGCCGCAGTGGAGACAGTGACGGTCACATCATCGAAGCTCGGCGGCGCCGATGTACAGAGCATTCCGATTGCGATAACCGCCTTGAGCCAGGAACAACTCACCGCCACGCAAACCGCCGGTGGCCCGGACCTGATCAAACAGGTTCCGAACATGACGTTCACGAAAACCAATTTCACCGGCTACAGCATCAACATCCGCGGTATCGGCACCCAGGCGATTTCGGTGACCACCGATCCCGCAGTCGCCGTGGCCTTCAACGACATACCGTTCATCAGGAACCATTTCTTCGAACAGGAATTCTACGACGTCAGCCAGGTCGAGGTGTTGCGCGGCCCGCAAGGCACGCTGTACGGCCGCAACGCCACGGGCGGCGTGGTGAACCTGATCTCGGCCAAACCGACCGATCAGTTCGAGGCGATGGCCAGCGGCGAACTCGGCAACTATCACCAGAAGCGCTTCGAGGGCATGATCAACCTGCCGCTGGTCGACGATCGCCTCGATGTCCGTCTCGCAGGCGAATGGACTAAGCGCCAAGGCTACAGCTTCAACGAAAGCACCAACGAACGCATCGATGGCCGCGACCTGTGGTCCGGTCGCGTGAGTATCGGCTGGAAGCCATTCGAGAAACTCCAGACCTATCTCATCTGGGAGCATTTCCAGGAAAGCGACGATCGCATCCGGTCCAGCAAGCAACTCTGCAAGACCGATCCGATACCGACGGAAATCGGCGGTATTCCGATATCAGATCTTGATTTGCTTGGCGGGGGCACCGATGGTCGAGGAGGTGCGGAAGGGTATGGCCGAAATGGCCTCAGCCAGGGATGTTTACCTGCATCGCTGTATTCGCCGCAATCATATGAAGTGCCGAACGGATTTGCGCTTCCCTATCTCAACGCCTTGAATGGCGATGTAGACCTTTGGAATAAGGACTCTTCGGGTCAGTTTGTCGATCCCTATGCGTCCGTCACCCAGTCGCGCAACCTGCGTGTGATCCAGTCGCAGCTCGATCCAAGCTACAAGGCGAAGAACGATACGGTCGAATTGAACGCAGATTACGACATCACACCGGCACTGACGTTCACCTCGCAAACGGGCTTCAACAACGACTTCCTTTGGGCGACGGAAGACTACAATCGCTTTAACACTGCGCCGGGCGTTTTCTTCTACACAGATCCGCTAACAACCGATCCGGGAGGTACAAATGGCAACCAAAGAGGTCAAGTCTCGCCCGACGGCGTCTTCTGCGATCCTCAACTTGGTTGCAGCGACAGATTGATAGCGCAAGACCTCTCAACCGAGCATTCCTGGCAATTCAGCCAGGAGTTCCGTCTCGCTTCAAAATTCGGTGGTCCGTTGAACTTCAGCTTCGGCGGCAATTACCTGCATTATGAAACCGAAGAAAATTATTATGTCTTCATCAATACGCTGACTCTGTATGCTTCCGTGGGCCCGGTCGAGAATTTCAGGGTTAAAACGCCGTGGGTAGCCGGCGTCTCCGACAATCACGAATGTCTCGAACGCGGCGCAGCCGGAGGGTACCAATATCAAGATACGTCGTGGGGGCAGAGTTTCAGCAACTGCATGTATATCGATCCAAACCCCATCAGCGACCTCAATGATAAGGGACACAATTACTTTCTGAGCCAAAATCCATACACGTTAAATTCCTATGCGGGCTTTGGCGAAGCTTATTACGACGTCTTCAACGATCTGAAATTGACGGCCGGTCTTCGCTGGACCGAAGACCGGAAGCATTTTGTCATCATTCCGAGCCAGGTTCTAACCGAAGGATATGGCTATCCCATCGCCGGGGCGACTGATCAGCAATGGGACGAGCTGACCGGGCGCCTGAATGCCACTTGGACACCCAAACTCAACTTCACCGATCAGACGCTTTTTTACGGCTCATATTCGCATGGCTACAAAGCCGGCGGCGCAAACCCGCCTGGCGCGATCCTTTTGGTCGCCGCCCAGTTTCAACCGACGCATCCGCTCACCTTCAAGCCGGAATTTATCGACGCTTTCGAGCTTGGCACTAAGAATACCTTGCTGGACGGCACGCTGACGCTGAACGGCGACATGTTTTATTACAATTACGAAGACTATCAGATATCCGAAATCGTCGACCGGACGGCGATCAATCTCAATTTCGATGCGCACATAAAGGGCGCGGAAATTGAAGCGACCTACGAACCAATCCCCGGCCTTCGCTTTAATTTTTCCGGTGGCTATGAAGATGCTCGCATCGCGCGGGGCGAAAAAGCCATCGACCTAGTCGACCGGACAGCTGGCCACAGCGATTGGATGGTCGTCCGGCCGCAAGTCACGGAGGCATCAAACTGCATCTTTCCGGTCTATGTCGTGCAAATCACGGGTGGTGGCGGGCAACAGACTGGAACCACCAGTTTTTGCGATTACGCTTACCTTGAAGGGCAGGATCCAGTCACCCGGCAACCCCCGCAATACGATGCCAACGGCCATCTTATACCTCCCACTACGAACTTCCTTAGCCAGCCCATTCCTCTAAATTATCCGGGATTTGATCCGGCTACGGCCCCGAATAATGGGCAAGGATTCGACAAAGACCTCAGCCACAACGAAATGCCCAACGCGCCGCCGTTCACGGTCTCGTTCGGCGCGCAATATTCGATGCCGGTCACGCCCGATTGGGCCGCGACCTTGCGAGGCGATCTCTATTGGCAGGACGCCTCTTACTGGCGGGTATTCAACGACCTGTCTTACGACAAGCTGCACGCCTATTCGAACCTGAATCTGACCTTGATCCTGACCAGTCAGGCTGGCTGGCAGGTCATGCTTTACGACAAGAATGTGTTCAACACGACCGCCATCACCGGTGCGTTCCTCAATAGCGACGACACGGGACTGACGACAAACGTCTTCCTGACCGATCCCAATCTGATCGGCCTTCGCATCACGAAGAACTGGTGAGCGCGATGGGAAAGATGAAGAACGCCAACACACCAAACTTCTCCCTCTCCCCCAGCGGGGGAGAGGGCCGGGGTGAGGGGGCGATGCTTCTGCAAGCTCGCTGTTCGAACCCGTTGCGCGGGCCTCGCTACGAATTCCAAAAAATTGCGCGCTTTGAGATCACCCCCTCACCCCAACCCTCTCCTCCAAGGAGGAGAGGGAGATTCTTTGAGAATCTTCACACATGCAGCCACTTCACGGGGGGAAACAAACAATGAGCGAACTCATCACTACGCGCCGCACCGATTTCCGTTGGCAATTGCTGAGCACCGTCTCGGCCGCAACGCTGATCCTCTGTGCCGCCACGGCGAGCGCCGCGCACGCCTCGGAAAGCGATCATCCGACCGTTTGGATAGAACTGGGTGGTCAGCTCGAGCGTGTTGGCGGCGGGTCAGATCCGTTCCTGCCGCCCTTTGCGATGAACCCCTTGCCGCCCACCGTGCTGCAATCTCCGACACCGGACATTTATGCGCCGGTGTCGCCTGCTGGCGCCCAGAAGGCTTCTCTTTACGACTTCGGCGAAGAAGGAAAAATCACCTTCCAACCTTCCGGTTCGAACTGGAATTTCTCGGCGAGCCTTCGTTATGGCCGCTCGAGCAACACTAGGGATGCGCATCAACAGGCTTTTGCGACGTCCCAATACCCAAACCCCTTAGCCGATTTGGCATATCAGTTGCCCACTGCAATTTTAAAAGTGCCGCTTTTCGCCGATTTCCAATCGAAGACGACGGAAAGTCACATCATCCTCGATTTTCAGGCTGGCCGCGATGTGGGAGTGGGCAGCTTTTTATCGAATATCAGCGTGGGCGTTCGGGCAGCGGATTTCACGTCTCATTCGAAAATCGGCATGATTGCTCGACCCGATGCGGGATACTATATACAGAAAGCGGGCACCAAGAAACATCCGAGATATTTCCATCGGCCAAACCATACCGATTATATAGCATCGGCCTACGATGCGCGAAGCTTTCACGGCGTTGGGCCTTCCGTCTCGTGGACCGGCGATGTTCCCGTGCTCGGAAATGAAAATGGAGCTCTTACGTTGGACTGGGGCGTAAACGCTGCAGTTATTTTTGGCCGCCAGAAGTCAAAGGGCGCACACCATACCTCCGCCCGCTATTACAAAGGCCTCCAGACCGGCACACCGCCTCCAGGCGTGTACTCGGTCTATGACCATCCCACGCGAACGCACAATCGCTCGCATTCCGTGGCGGTCCCTAATGTCGGATTCCTTGCCGGCTTCTCCTTCCGTTACCCCAACGCCAAAGTCAGCTTCGGCTACCGTGCCGATATGTTCTTCGGCGCGATGGATATGGGCATCGACCAACGCGACACCAAGGATCGCAATTTCCACGGCCCCTTCGCGACGATCAGCATCGGCTTGGGCGGGTGAAGGTCAGGGTTAGAAAATAATCCTTCTTAGGCCTTGAAACCTCCTTTTGTTGGCTCTATATTCCTATCTGGAAAACAGAAGGGCCTGAAAGACCGGGAAAATCGGCCGCGCCGGAAGCGGCCGGAACAGCGCGAGACCATACAGGGCAGGGTGCGAAGCTCGCGCGCACCTGCGCGGATCGGGGCTGGCAATCCCGTCCGCAACGCCTGCGGGACAAGTGAAGGTGCGGTGTCGATCCGGTTGATCCCGGATGTTTCCCGCCTGCCGTAGCTTCGACGCCGAAGGCGGGTCTCGCATGTTTGAGCCCGCCTTTTTTGCGCCGCACACTCAAAGTTTTCGCCTCGCTCTTTGTCTTCATAAGCGTAATTCTTGTGCGAACCCTCCTTAAGGCAGGCGCTGGGGCGAGGGATGACCGGGCGATCGGAAGACCATCGTGGGGATGCGGGCGGGCGCCGTTTGGGCGCAGTCATGAACGCGTCCGAACTGCGGGAATGGTTCGCGCATGAAGTCTTGCCGCTGGAGGCGGCGCTCATGCAGTTCCTGCAGCACAACTGGCGCAACCAGTCCGATATCGCCGATCTCCGGCAAGAGGTCTATGTGCGGGTCTGCGAGGCGGCGCGCGCCGAGCGGCCTGAAAACGCCAAGGCCTTCGTCTTCCGCACCGCGCGCAACATCCTGATCAATCGGGTGCGCCGCGAACATGTCGTGCCGATCGAGGCGGTGGCCGATGTCGATGCGCTGGGCGTGGCGATGGATGCGCCGGGGCCCGATCGCACCGTCATCGCGCGCGATGAATTGCGCCGCCTGCAAGCCGTTCTCGACCGCCTGCCGGATCGTTGCCGCGAGGCGGTGATCCTTGGTCGTGTCGAAGGGCTTTCGGGCCGCGAGATCGCAAGCCGCATGGGCATCACCGAAAGCACCGTGTCGATCCATCTGGCCAATGGCGTGCGCGCGCTCGTGGATGCGTTCTTCGCAAACGGCACCGACCGCAGGGGCAAAGCGTGAGTGCCGTAGGCGAAGAGGGCGCATTGCCATTGGGCGATGCAAACGAAATCGAGGCCGAGGCCGCCGATTGGTTCCAGCGCCGCCGCTTCTGGCACTGGAGCGAGGAAGATCAGATCAGGCTCGATGCCTGGCTCGATCAATCCATGGCCCATAGCGTCGCCTATTGGCGGCTCGATGCGGGCTTCGAAGGCACCGAACGCCTCACCGCCCTGCGCCATCCGCATTTCGGAACACCCAATCCCGCGCCAAAGCGCAATTGGCGCCCCATCCTGTTTCGCACTGCTGCCGCGGCCCTCGTCGTGAGCGCGATAGGAGCGTTTGCGCTTCGCTATGAAACCCCGCCGCCGGTCGAGAAGGCCTATGCAACAGGTATCGGCCGCACAGAGCGCATCGCGCTTTCCGATGGTTCGAGCATCGAGCTGAACACAAACACGAAGCTGCGTGTCTCCATCGGGCGCAAACAACGCCGGGTCTTCCTGGATCGGGGCGAGGCCTATTTCCAGGTGGCCCACGACGCGCAGCGCCCCTTCGTCGTGATGGTCGGTAAACGCCGCATCACCGATCTGGGAACGAAATTCCTCGTCCGTCGCGGCGCCGAACAGGTGGAAATCGCGGTCAGCCAGGGCCGCGTGCGCCTGGAAGCAACCAATGAGTCCCATGCCTTTGCCCCCGTCGAACTCATCAAGGGCGAAGTGGTGGTGGCCAACGACAAGCAGATCGTGGTGAAGACGAAGACACCCAAGAAACTTGCCGATGAACTCGGCTGGCGTCACGGCGTGCTCGTTTTCGATCACACCTCGCTTTCCGATGCCGCGCGAGAATTCAATCGCTACAACGAAGGCAAACTCATCATCGAAGATCCGCAAGTGGCACAGCTCACCATCGACGGCACGTTCCGTTCGAACAATGTGGGGCTGTTCGCGCGCGCGGCGAAAGATCTTCTGGGCTTGAGAATCGAAGTGCGCGGTGCCGACACGGTGATCGCGCGTTGAATTTGGGCTGTTACATCCCGCCCCGGAAGGGGCCATCAAAAGGGGGGATTATGAAAACGAACGCAACGAAACGGGTGCTTCTGGGATCGGTCTGTGCCGTGGGCTTCACAGTCGCGGCCAACGCCACAACCGTGGATATACCAAGCGGCGATTTGAAGACCGCACTTCACGCCTATTCCGTGCAAACCGGCGTGCAGGTGCTCTTCCTCGGCGACACCATGAAGGACACGCAGACCCGCGGTGTGCGGGGCGCGCTCTCTGCCGACGATGCGCTGTCGCGCATGCTCGCAGGCACGGGATTCGTGGCGCAACACGAAGGCGAGGCCATCGTCATTACGCACAACGAGGCCCTTGCCGAGCCGCAAACCCCCATCCAGCTCGCGCAGATGACCACGCGCAACACATCGGTCGAAACCGTCACCGTCACATCGTCCAAGCTCGGCGGCGCCGATGTGCAAAGCGTGCCGATTGCCATCTCGGCGTTCAGCCAGGAACAGCTGACCGCCACACAGACAGCCGGCGGCCCCGATCTGGTCAAGAACGTTCCGAACCTGACGTTCTCGAAAACCAATTTCACCGGCTACAACATCCAGATCCGCGGCATTGGCACCCAAGCCATCTCGGTCTCAACCGATCCCGCCGTCGCGGTGTCGTTCAACGATATTCCGTTCCTGCGCAATCATTTCTTCGAGCAGGAATTCTTCGATGTCAGCCAGGTGGAAGTGCTGCGCGGGCCGCAAGGCACACTCTATGGCCGCAACGCGACGTCCGGCGTGGTGAATCTGATCTCCGCCAAGCCCACCGATCACTATGAAGCGATGGGCTCCGTCGATGTCGGAAGCTATAACAACCGCCGCCTCGAAGGCATGCTGAATATCCCCGTGCTGGACGACAAGATCGACCTGCGTGTGGCCGGCGAATGGACCAAGCGCGACGGTTATTCCTTCAACGAACAGACAAACAAATCCATCGACGGCCGCAACCTGTGGTCGGGCCGCGTCTCCTTGCTGCTGCATCCGATCAGCAGGATCACCGCCAATTTCGTCTGGGAGCATTTCCAGGAAGACGATGACCGCGAACGCTCGAGCAAGCAGCTCTGCCAGAAGGATGTCGCACCCGCCGTGATCGATGGTCCCGCCGGTCCGCAAGTCCCGGATTTCAACAATTACGGCGCGGTATGGCTGGAACAGGGCTGCCGCATGACCTCGCTCTATGCGCCGACCGCTTTTGAAACGCCGAATGCCAGTGCGGTGCCCTTCATTGCCGCGCTCTATGCGTTCAGCCAGTACATTCCCCCCAATTCCGATCCCTATGCCGGTCTCACGCAAAACCGCGACCTGCGGATCACAAGTTCGCTCATCGAGCCGCACTACACGGCCAAGAATGACACTTATGAGTTCAACGTCGACATCAACGTGACCCCGGAACTGACGCTGACCTCGCAGACGGCCTACAATCAGGATCACCTCTATTCGACAGAAGATTTCAATCGCTTCAACACCAGCCCCGGCTTCTTCATCGATCCCGCGGGAACCGATCTGACCGGCCGCACGCTTGTGGGGCAGGATGGCGAATATTGCGATCCGCAGCTTGGCTGTTCCAGCCGCTTTGTGGGGCAGGACGTTTCGCGCGAGCACGCCCACCAGTTCTATCAGGAAGTGCGTCTCTCCTCGAATTTCGAAGGCCCGCTCAACTTCGTGGCCGGCGGCAATTACCTGAACTACAAGACGCTCGAAGATTACATCGTGCTGTCCAACGCGATCTCGCTTGCGACCGAGCATTTCAACATGTTGTTCGGGGGGAACAATCCGCCGCTCAACGCGCCTCATATTCCCTTCGATGCAAGCGTCGCCAATTCCTGTGGCCCACAACCGGCGACGAATGACCTGCTGACGAGCGGCTTTCTGGGCCTGGGCTGCGCCTATGTCGATCCCAATCCGCTCGCCCAGATCGATGGCAACGGTCACAATTATTTCCGCAGCCAGAATCCGTATCGCCTCACCTCATGGGCGTTGTTCGGCGAAACCTATTATCAGCTCACCCCCGACGTGAAGCTGACGGGCGGCTTGCGCTTCACCGATGACAAGAAGAGCTTCGATTTGATCCCCAGCTGGACACTGGTTATCGGCCAGGGCTATCCGGTCCAGGGAACCGTCGATCAGGAATGGCAGGAAGTGACGGGCCGGTTCAACGTGAACTGGACGCCCAAACTCGATTTCACCGATCAGACGATGGTCTATGCGTCTTATGCCCATGGCTATAAGGGCGGCGGCGCCAATCCGCCGGGCGTGATCGTGGTGCCGAGTTTCGCGGAAGGCATTCCGGTCACCTCGCCCAGCAACCAGACCCATCCGCTCACCTTCAAACCCGAATTCAACGATGCGTTCGAACTGGGCACCAAGAACAGCCTGCTCGACGGCACGATGACGTTGAACGCCGATGTGTTTCTCTACAAATACCAGAACTATCAGATATCGCAGATCGTCGACCGCACCTCCGTCAATCTCAACTTCGACGCGACGGTCAAGGGCGCCGAACTGGAATCGACTTGGGAGCCGATGCCGGGCCTGCGCTTCAATCTCGCGGCCGGTTATGAGAATGCAACGCTCAACAGCGGCAGCCACGCCATCGACCTGATAGATCGCACCGCGGGCCACACCGATTGGATGGTCGTCAAACCGTTCATCACCGAAACGTCGAACTGCATCCTGCCGACAGCGGCGGTCAACGAAATCCTCGCCGGCAATTCACCCGTCACGTCCATCACAACGGCCTGCTTTGCGGCCTATGTGCCGGGCTTCACCAACAGCGATGCCTCCAGCGGCTACATCGATCCAGTCACGGGGCAGCACTATGTGGCCAATCCCGTAGGCTTTCCGGGGTATGCGGGCTTTGATCCCACCACCGCGCCCAATCTGGGCGAAGGCTTCGACAAGGATCTGTCCGGCAACCAGCTCCCCAACACGCCGCATGTAACATTGTCGATCGGCGCGCAATATTCGATGCCTGTCAGCGAAACATGGGCGGGCACCTTGCGCGGCGATTTCTATTATCAGTCGGATTCCTACGCCCGCGTCTTCAACGATCGGCCGTATGACGAGCTGCGTGGTTACACCAACCTGAACTTCGCCCTGATCATGACCAATCAGGACGGCTGGCAGGCGATGGCCTATGTCAAGAACGTGCTCGATACCACCGCCATCACCGGCGCGTTCCTGAATTCCGACGACAGCGCGCTGACCACCAATGTCTTCACCACCGATCCACGCCTCTTCGGTATTCGCCTGACCAAGAACTGGTAAGGGCCGCCAACCCCAAAGCGCGCCCGAAGGGCGGTGGAGCGATCCGCCGCCCTTCTTCTTTTCGCGCGATATATAAGTGCGCCAGGTCGCGCAATAATCTTTCTCGAACTTTTTTCCGCGTGTCCATCGAAACTTCGCTGCGCCCCTTCGTCCAATAGGATGTAGTCCTGACCCCAAAGGGCAGGAAGGGATGACGGAAACACCGGACTCAAGACGTGACATCGCCGATCCATGCGATCTGGGCGCGGCCATGACTGCGTCCGAAGTGGATTTGTGGTTCGCCCGGGAAGTCCTGCCGCTGGAGGCGGCGCTGATGCAGTTCCTGCAACACCACTGGCGCAATCGCAGCGATGTGGAAGACCTCGTGCAGGATGTCTATGTCCGCCTTTATGAAGCCGCCCAAAAGCAGATTCCCGAACATCCCCGGCGCTTTCTCTTCACCACCGCCCGCAACCTGCTGATCGATCGCGCCCGCCGGGCCCAGATCATCCCCATCGAAGCCTTGCCCGATCTCGATGCGCTCGACGTGGCGCTCGATACGCCGGGGCCCGAGCGCAACGCCATCGCGCGCGATGAGCTGCGCCGCCTTCAGGAAGCGCTCGATTGCCTGCCGCCGCGCAACCGCGAGGCGGTCGTGCTCGCCCGCATCGAAGGGCTCACGGGCCGCGAGATTTCGCAACGCATGGGCCTGGCGGAAGCCACGGTCTCCCATCACCTCTCCAATGGCATCGCGGCGCTGGCCGACATGCTCTATGGCGACGCGCCCAAGGACGGGGCAAACAAATGAGCGACGCACAGATCTCCGCGCGCGATGTGAAGGCCGCCGCAGCCCAATGGTTCGAACGCCGCAATTTCTGGGCATGGACCGCAGAAAACGAATCCGAATTCGCAACCTGGCTCAACGCCTCGCTTGCCCATCGCGCCGCCTATGTGCGTGTCGAAGCGGCGTGGAAGCGCACCGAGCGGCTTAGCGTCCTCAAGAGTGCGGTGCGGCCGCAAACACAAGGCCCGGCAGCACCGCGCACGCAATCCCGCTTCTGGTTCTTTGGCACCGCGGTTGCAGCTGTCGTGGCCGTTGTTGCCGTTCTGGGCGTGAATGCGGTGTGGGTTGCCGAAAAGCCCGAGATTCAGATTTATGCCACCGCCGTTGGCGGCCGCGAAACGCTCGCGCTCACCGATGGCTCGAAAATCGAACTCAACACCGATACCCAGCTGCGCACCCAGATCACCGCGCGCGAACGCAGGGTCTGGCTCGATCATGGCGAGGCCTATTTCCAGGTCCAGCACGATGCGGCCCATCCCTTTGTCGTGATCGTCGGCAATCATCGCGTCACCGATCTCGGCACCAAATTCTTCATCCGCCGCGATGCGGCGAAAGTCGAAGTGGCGCTGGTGGAGGGCAGGGCGCAGGTCGATGCCCTCAACAACCAGTCTCATGCGCCGTCTGTGGAGATGATGCCCGGCGATGTCGTGGTGGCCTCGGCCAACCGCATCGAAACCCAGAAGAGACCCGTGGCCGCGCTCTCCACCGACTTGGCGTGGCGCCAGGGCCTGCTCGTCTTCAAGAGCACCACGCTCGATCAGGCCGCGGCCGAATTCAACCGCTACAACCACGAAAAGCTCGTGATTGCCGCAAGCGCCGCACAACTGAAGATCGGCGGCACATTCCAATCCGATAACATCGCCGATTTTGCCGAAGTGGCCAAAGAGGTGCTGGGCGTACGCATCGAACGCGACCGCGATCGCACCGTGATCTCGCGCTGATCCGCGAACCGATAAACTGAGGGGGCAATATGAAAAAGCATTCCTACCTGAAATCCACAGCCGCGGGCGCAACGCTCGCGTTGATCCTGGCGATGTCGGCGGCGGCGCAGGATTTCAATATCCCCGCAGGCGATCTGGCGGGCGCGCTCGATCTCTATGCCACCAAGACCGGCGTGCAACTGATCTATGCCGATAGCGCCGTGCGCGGCATCCAGAGCAAAGGCGTGAAAGGCGATCTGCCCGCCGATGCGGCCCTCTCTCGCCTGCTCACCGGCACCGGCTTTGCGATCCACCGCCGTCCCACCGGCTCCATCGCCATCGTGCAGGAAAAGCAATCCGGCCTCGAAGAGCCCATGGTGCTGGCGCAGGCAACCCCCGTCCACGCGGCGGTCGAAACCGTCACGGTCACCTCGTCGAAGCTCGGCGGTGGCGATGTGCAGAGCATTCCGATCTCGATCACCGCTCTCAGCCAGGAGCAACTCACCGCCAGCCAGACCGCAGGCGGCCCGGACCTGATCAAACAGGTCCCGAACATGACGTTCACGAAAACGAATTTCTCGGGCTACAGCATCCAGCTTCGCGGCATCGGCACGCAGGCGATTTCGGTCACCACCGATCCTGCCGTCGCGGTCGCCTTCAACGATGTGCCCTTCATCCGCAATCATTTCTTCGAACAGGAATTTTTCGACGTCGCCCAGGTTCAGGTGCTGCGCGGGCCGCAAGGCACGCTGTATGGCCGCAATGCCACCGCGGGGGTGGTCAACATCACATCGGCCAAGCCGAGCGACCAATTCGAGGCCATGGGCTCCGCCGAAATCGGCAACTACCAGCAGCGCCGTTTCGAAGCCATGCTCAACCTCCCGCTGGTGGATGATCGGCTGGCCGTGCGCTTCGCCGGCGAATGGACCAAGCGCGACGGCTACACCCTCAACCGTCAGACGGATGAGCATGTCGATGGCCGCGATCTGTGGTCGGGCCGCGTGACCTTGGGCTGGACCCCGTCCGAGAAATTCCGCTCCTACATCGTCTGGGAACATTTCTCCGAAGATGACAATCGCATGCGCAGCAACAAGCAGCTGTGCAACACCGCGCAAACGCCGGACAGCATCAACGGCAGATCGACCGCCAACGTGGACAGCGGCTCGCTGTTCGGTGGCCTGCACTCCTACATAAGCCAGGGCTGCAAGATGGGATCGCTGTATGACGACAGCGCCTATGGCGTGCCCGATCCCTATTCGCTGCCCTATTATTTCGTTCTCAGCACGTTCAGAAGCGGCGTCCTTCCCTATGCCGACAATCGCCAATCCACCAATCTGCGCGAGATCGATACGCAGATCGAGCCCGTCTATAAGGCCAAGAGCGACACGCTTCAGGTAAACGCGGTCTACGACGTCACGCCCGTTCTGACCTTCACGTCCGACACGAGCTTCAACAACGATTTCCTGCGCTCGTCTTCGGATTACAACCGCTTCGCCTCCAACCCCGGCGTCTTCCTCCACATCACCGGCGGAAACGAGGTGCACAGCGCCCAGGGCATGTTCCAATACAATCCCGACACCGGCACGAGCTTCATCTGCGATCCGCAGCTTGGCTGCAGCGACCGGCTGCTGGCCGAAGATCTCGTCCGGCAGAATTCGTGGCAGGCCGGTCAGGAATTCCGCCTGGCCTCCAATTTCTCCGGCCCTTTCAATTTCAGCGTCGGCGGCAATTACCTGCATTACGAAACCACCGAGGATTACTATGTCTTCCTCAATTCGATGACGGTCTTCTCCTGGGTTTATAGCGGCCAGAGCGGTGGGCTCACACCGCGCGGGCCATGGGTCTCAGGGGTGTCGGACAATAGCGAATGTCTCGGCCGTTACGGCGGCTACAAATACTACAATCCCGCGTTCGGCGGCGGCGAGCCCACGGTCAATCAGTGCGTCTATATCGATCCCAATCCGATCGACAGCCTGAATGGCAACGGCCACAATTATTTCCGCAGCGATAATCCCTACACACTCAACTCTTATGCCGCCTTCGGCGAGGCCTATTACAATGTCTCGAACGATCTCAAACTGACCGGCGGGCTGCGCTGGACGCGCGATGAGAAGCACCTGACCCTTGTTCCCAGCCAGCTTGTCTCCAATGGCTGGGGCTATCCGACCAATGGCGCGGTGGATCAGCAATGGGATGCCATCACCGGCCGCGCCGCCGTCAACTGGACGCCGAAACTCTCCTTCACCGACCAGACACTGGTCTTCGGCTCCTTCGCGCATGGTTATAAGGCGGGCGGCGCCAATCCGCCGGGCCCCGTGCTCCCGGCCTTCGCGGAAGGCGATGCCAATCCCGTCCACCCGCTCACCTTCAAGCCCGAATACATCAACGCCTATGAGTTGGGCACGAAGAACCTGTTGCTGGATGGCGCGCTCACCTTGAACGGCAGCGTGTTCTACTACGATTACAAGGGCTACCAGATTTCCGAGATCGTTGATCGCACCGCGATCAACCAGAATTTCGATGCCAAGATCAAAGGCGCGGAGTTCGAAGCCGTCTGGGAACCGCTGCCGGGCCTGCGCTTCAATGCCAGCGGCGGCTATGAAGATACGCGCATCAACAAGGGCGAAGGCGCCGTCGATCTGATGGATCGCACCGCCGGCAACACTGACTGGATGGTGATCCGTCCGTTCCCGACGCAAGCCTCCAACTGCATCCTGCCGGTTACGGTGGTGACCGCGCTGCTGGATCAGCAGAACTGGACTTCAATGAACCTCACCAGCGGCAATTCCGTCCTGGCTTGCAGCCATGCCTATACGAATTTGACCGATCCGGTCACCGAATTGCCGTACCGCGCCCCGACGCCCGGCAATCCGTTGATTGGCGCGGGTTCGACCGGCGTGGCCGGTGCCCCGACCACCATTCCGTTGGGCTATCAGGGCTTCGATCCCCTGTCGGCACCCAATGGCGGGGCGGGTTTCTCGAAGGATCTGAGCAATCATTCCCTGCCAAATGCGCCGCCCTTCACCCTGTCGTTCGGGGCGCAATATTCAATGCCCGTCACGCCCGATTGGGCCGCAACCCTGCGCACGGATTTCTATTGGCAGGATGATAGCTGGGCCCGCGTCTTCAACGACAACCCCTATGACCGCATCCACGGCTATTCGAACCTGAACCTCTCGCTGATCCTGACGAACCAGAATGGCTGGCAGGCGATGGGCTACATCAAGAACGTGACGAACGTCACCGCCATCACGGGCGCCTTCCTCAACAGCGACGATTCCAACCTGACCACCAACGTCTTCCTCACCGATCCACGCCTCATCGGCGTGCGCATCACGAAGAACTGGTGAGCGCGATGGGAAAGAGGAAAACAGAGGGAATGGCGATTGGCGAATGGGGAGACGCGCTGCGCCCCAGCCCCCTATTCGCCACTCACCACTCACCATTCGCGATTCTCACGGGGGGAAACACACAATGAGCGAACTCATCACACAACAATCCGCGCAAGGCGGTATCCGCTGGCAATTGCTGGCCACAGTCTCCGCACTCGCCATCACCGGCGCGAGCTGCGCCGTTCCGGCTCTGGCCGGCGATGCGGATAAGCCCACCGTCTGGATCGAACTCGGCGCACAGCTGGATCGCGTGCAGGGCGGCGAGGATCCGTTCCTGCCATCGTTCCTCAGCGCAAATGCTCCGCGCTCATTTGAGACAACGCCCTCCAGCGAAATCCAGCGCCCGCCGCGCTATGCGCTCGGCGGCGAAGGCAAGATCACCTTCGCGCCTGCGGGCTCGGACTGGTCGCTGACGGCGGCCGTTCGCTACGGCCGCTCCAACAGCAGCAAACACGTCCATCAGCAGACGAGTGTATACCGTCAAAGCGGCGTGGCGCTGTTCAACGACAATCCGGTTTTCGTCCGCCTGACAAATTTCACCGATACCGCATCGGCGCACAAATCAAGCTATCTCATTTCGGATTTTATGGCTGGCCGGGATGTGGGACTGGGCTTGTGGGGCGGCAAGAGCTCGACAGTCGTCGATTTTGGCGTTCGCTTCGCCCAATTCACGTCCAGGACCACCACCACGCAAAGGGAGCTGCCGGATTCGTTTAACGAACGCATCCCGCAACCGCCGAGCCCTTTCTTTCCGAGCATGAACAAATACAAAACCTATTCCCACCATCACAGCTACTATGGGCACAACGCCGTCTCGCGCAGCTTTTCCGGCGTCGGTCCCACGATTTCGCTGAACGGATCGCAGGCGATTGCAGGCAATGTCGATGAAGATGGGCTTTCTTTCGATTGGGGCGTGAACGCGGCCGTCCTGTTCGGGCGCCAGAGCGTGCGCGGAAGCCACAAAACCTCCAGCATATATTTCCAGAATTTTGCCCTTTATCCCGCGTCGGTAAACCGCCCTCCGGCCAAGGACATCGCCCGTTCGCGCTCCGTCGTCGTCCCCAATGTGGGCGGCTTCGCCGGTATCAGCGTGCGCTACAGCGATGCCAAGCTCAGCCTTGGCTACCGCGGGGATTTCTTCTTCGGCGCCATGGATGGCGGGATCGATGCGCGCGATGCACGCAATCGTAGCTTCCACGGCCCCTTTGCCACCGTTAGCATCGGCCTCGGCGGCTAGAAAAAATAATCTTGCGAGATAGAGGCGGCGGAGAAATCCGCCGCCTTTTTTTTTCGCGCAATTTTCCTGCGTATGTTCAAACCACCCCCCCATCGCGAAGCCCACGCCCGTCTCACTCATGTAAGGTCGAGGCTCTAACCCGCAAAAGGTGGGGAAACTCGCGGGATGGCCGACACAGGGGACAACAATCGTGAAGGCGCAATGCGCCACTCCGGAGCGGTGATGACCGCGCCCGGGGTGCGGGATTGGTTTGTCCGCGAGGTTTTGCCTTTGGAGGCGGCACTGGTGCAGTACCTGCAACACAACTGGCGCAACAGGGCCGATGTCGAGGATATCCTCCAGGATGTCTATGTGAAGGTGTGCGAGGCCGCTGCCCGCGAACACCCGCAGCATACCCGGGCCTTCGTCTTCACCGCCGCCCGCAACACCCTGATCGACCGCGTGCGCAAGGAGCAGGTCGTCCCCATCGAGGCAGTTGCCGATCTCGATGCGCTGGGCATGGCCGCGGATGATCCGGGCCCCGAGCGCATCACGCTCGCCCGCGATGAGCTGCGCCGCGTGCAGGCCGCTTTGGATCGCCTGCCGCCGCGCAGGCGCCAGGCCGTCTATCTGCGCCAGGTCGAAGGGCTAACCCGGCGTGAAATCGCCCAACGCATGAATATCGGCGAGGAAACGGTGAAGGAATATCTCGCCGAAGGCCTCTTCGATCTCGCCGAACTTCTTTACGCCGAGCCTTCCGATATGCGCAGGCGCACATGAGCGAAACCACCGCCACCGCCCTCGAAATCAAGCGTCGTGCCGCGGCCTTCGTGGTCGCCCGCCGCGCCTGCGAGGATTGGAACGAAGCCGAGCAGCAATCGCTCGATGCCTGGCTCAACCAATCCCTGGAACATAGCATCGCCTATTGGCGCATGGATGCCGCGTGGGAAAGCACCAACCGCCTGTCGGTCCTGCGCCCGTCACGCAACGATGCGCCCGCGCGCGCCATTGGCCTGCCGCGCGCGGCCAAGGCTGTGGCCGCGCTCATCGCCATCGCGGCCATCGCGTTTGCCGCCCGCGCCGAATTCGCACCCGCCCAGAAAACCTATGCCTCGGCGCTGGGTGATCGCAAAATCCTCACCCTGCGCGATGGTTCGCGCATCGAGCTCAACACCAACACGGTGCTGCGCGTCGCCCAAAGCGGGCAGGGCCGCAAGGTCTGGCTCGACAAGGGCGAGGCCTATTTCGACATCCGGCACGATGCGGCCAACCCCTTCGTGGTGGAAATCGGCAAGCACCGCGTCACCGATCTCGGCACCAAATTCGTCATTCGCGAAAGCGGCCAGCGGGTCGATGTGGCGCTTCTCGAAGGCCGCGCCCGCATCGATGCCCCCGATGCGCAGGACAATCCCCATTCCGCCGTGCTGATGCCAGGCGATGTGGCAGTGGCCACCGAGAATTCGCTGTCGGTGCGCAAAACACCGACGCGCAAAATCGAAAACGAACTCGCCTGGCGCACAGGCCTGCTGGTCTTCAACAGCACCACGCTCGGCGAGGCGGCGGATGCCTTCAACCGCTACAACCGCCGCAAACTGGTGATCGAGAATCCGCAAACCGCCGCGCTCACCATCGATGGCACCTTTCACACCAACAACGTGGCCGCCTTCGTCGATGTGGCGCAGCACGTCCTGAAACTCAGCGTCAAAAGCAACAGCAGCGAGATCGTGATCTCGCCCTAACGGGAACACGGCCCAAACCGGCCGACAGAGGGGGACTATGAAGCGCCTTGAAATCCTGAAATCGATATTCTTGTGCGGCGCCTGCACCATGCTTCTGGCAGGCGGCGCTCTGGCCCGCGATTTCAATATCCCCGCGGGCGACCTGAAATCCGCGCTCGATGATTATGCCCGCCAGGCCGGTGTCGAGCTCGTCGTTTCCTCCAGCGCCGTCAAGGGCGTGAAGACGGGCGGCGTCCAGGGCGATGTTCCCGCAGATGTTGCGCTCAGCCGCATCCTCAAAGGCACGGGCTTCGGCGTCTATCGCCAATCCTCCGGCGCACTCGGCATCACGCAGAAGGAATCGGCGGTCGAAGTGGAGCCGATGCAGCTTGCACAAGCTGCACCCACCCACACCGCGGTGGAAACGGTGACGGTCACCTCGTCCAAGCTCGGCGGCGGCGATGTGCAGAGCATTCCGATTTCGATCACCGCCCTCAGCCAGGAGCAACTCACCGCCACGCAAACCGCCGGTGGCCCCGACCTGATCAAGTCGGTCCCGAACATGACGTTCACGAAAACGAATTTCTCGGGCTACAGCATCCAGATCCGCGGCATCGGCACGCAAGCGATCTCGGTCACCACCGATCCGGCCGTGGCGGTCGCCTTCAACGACATGCCGTTCATCAGAAATCACTTCTTCGAGCAGGAATTCTTCGATGTCGGCCAGGTCGAAGTCGTGCGCGGGCCGCAAGGCACGCTCTATGGCCGCAACGCGACCGCAGGCGTGGTGAACCTGAATTCCGCCAAGCCCACCGACCAGTTCGAAGCCATGGCATCGGCAGATGTCGGAAATTACAGCAACCGCCGCCTCGAAGGCATGTTGAACATCCCCATCGTCGATGATCGCCTCGATATCCGCCTCGCCGGCGAATGGACCAAGCGCAAAGGCTATTCCACCAACGAACTGACGGGCGACAACATCGACGGCCGTGACCTGTGGTCCGGCCGCGTGACCGTCGGCATGAAGCCGGTCGAAAGCCTCCAGATGTACCTGATCTGGGAACGCTTCCAGGAAAACGACGATCGTTTGCGCAGCGGCAAACAACTCTGCAAACCCGCAGGCCCCGCCATCGGCGGCGTCGCCTATCCTTATCCGGCGAATGGCGCCAGCGCGGGCGGCGCCTATGGCTACGCCCAGTTCCTCGATCAAGGCTGCGGCGCGGCCTCGCTCTATGCCGATGAATCCTTCGGCGTGCCCGATGGGCGGATGCTGCCCTATCTCATCGCCATTCAGAACCTCGGCACATACTGGTCGGGTATCAACCCCTATCAAAACAGCCGCCAGTCCACCGATCTGCGCTCCATCGAATCCGAGATCGCCCCGGTCTACAAAGCCAAATCGGATATCGTGCAGTTTAACGCCGAATATCGCCTTTCACCTGCGCTGACATTCATCTCGCAGTCGGGCTTCGATCACGATTTTCTCTACGCCTCGGAAGATTATAACCGCTTCACCACGGCACCAGGCGTTTTCTCGCCCAACAAAAAAGGCTTCGGCGGCTTGGTGATCACCGATGCAAACGGCGTCTTCTGCGATCCGCAGCTTGGCTGTTCTGATCGCCTGCGCATGATGGATCTGGTGCAATCGCGTTCCTGGCAGGCCAATCAGGAATTCCGCATTGCCTCCAAGCTCAGCGGCCCGGTGAATTTCAGCCTGGGCGTCAACTACATGCATTATGAAGTCGACGAAAATTATTATGTGTTCATCAATTCCATGTCGATATTTGCGAAAGCGCAAAGCGTCAATCCGGATGGCAGCCCTGCCAAATGCCTTTCCAAATTCGGCGGCGATTTCCAGACGCCGGTTCCAGGCTATCCCGGCGGCTATTTCTACGGCTGCGCTTATGCAGACCCCAATCCCCTCGGCAGCCTGGACGACAAGGGGCATAACTATTACCTCAACCAGAATCCCTATGTTCTGAATTCCTACGCGGCGTTTGGTGAGGCGTATGTCGATGTCACGAGCGATGTGAAACTCACAGGTGGTTTGCGCTTCACGAGCGACCGCAAGCATTTCACCATGTTCCCGAGCGAGCTTGCGATCGGCGGCTGGGGTTATGGGTCTTCCGGCGTCATGGACCAGGGTTGGGACGAGGTGACCGGCCGCTTCGCCGCGAACTGGATGCCGAAACTGGATTTCACCGATCAAACTCTCTTCTACGCATCCTATGCCCATGGCTACAAGGCGGGCGGCGCCAATCCGCCGGGCGCGCTGCTGCCGGCACAGGCGGTCTACCAGCCGATCCATCCCTTGAGCTTCGCGCCCGAATTCATCAACGCATTCGAACTTGGTTCCAAAAACACCTTGCTCGATGGCGCGCTAACCTTGAATGCCGATGCCTTCTTCTACGATTACAAGGGCTACCAGATTTCCGAAATCGTCGATCGGACTGCGATCAATCGCAATTACGACGCAACCGTGAAGGGCGCCGAGGTAGAGGCGATGTGGGAACCCACACCGGGCTTGCGCTTCAATTTCACCGGCGGCTGGGAACATACCAGGCTCGCAAACGGCAGCAGCGCCGTCGATCTGATGGACCGCACGGCGGGCGATTCCGACTGGACTGTCGTCAAACCCTTCCCGACACAGGCCTCGAATTGCATCCTGCCGACCTATGTGGTTCAGCAAATGATTGCGCACAATGTTCAATTGTCGGCTGGCGGAACAAGCTCGAATGCCTGCTCCAAGGCCTATACGGACGGTATCGATCCGCTGCCGGTAAGTGCGCGCCCCGTGGGGTATATCGTGTTCGATCCCACCGCCGCACCCAATGGCGGCGCCGGCATCAGCAAGGATCTAAGCGGCAACGAGCTTCCCAACGCACCGCGTTTCACCGTCTCGGGCGGCGCGCAATATTCCATGCCGCTCACATCCGATTGGGCGGGCACGCTGCGCGCCGATTACTATTGGCAGGATTACTCCTGGGCCCGCGTCATCAATGACAATCCTTATGATCGCCTGCGCGGCTATACCAATGTCAACCTGTCGCTCATCCTCACCAGCCAGAGCGGCTGGCAGGTGATGGGGTACCTGAAGAACGTGTTCAATACGACCGATATCACCGGCGCGTTCCTCAACAGCGATGACACCGCGCTTACCACCAACGTCTTCCTCACCGATCCGCGTCTGTTCGGTGTTCGCGTCACGAAGAACTGGTGAGCGCGATGGGAAAGAGGAAGACAGAGCGAATGGCGAATAGCGGATGGCGAATGGTCAGCCGCGCTGCGCCCACCTCCCTATTCGCCACACACCACTCACTATTCGCTATTCTCACGGGGGGAACACAACAATGAGCGAACTCATCACGAAGCCTGCGGGGCGCGATTTCCGCTGGCAATTGCTGGCCACGGTCTCCGCGTTGACGCTGTCGACCATCGCGGCATCGCAGGGCGTCATAGCCGGCGAGAATGCCGATCGTCCCACCCTCTGGATCGAGCTGGGCGGCCAGTTGGAACGCGTGGAAGCCGATCAGGAACAGCTCAATCCGCTTTTCATCCAGAATTCGATCCGCGCCCCCTTGTGGCAGATCACCCCTTCCGATGTGCAACACAGCCCTCGTTACAGCTTCGGCGGTGAAGTCAATCTGCGCCTCGAACCGGCTGGAACCGATTGGATCATATCGGCGGGCGTCCGCTACGGCCGGGGAAATCGTGACAAGGAAGCCCTGCAGCAATCGGCGGTTCCGACCCTTGTACAGGGCTCCCAGCTCGGCGGCGGCAATGCCACCGGCATGATTCCGGCCCGTCTTCAGGTCGGCAACCAGTTCGCCACCAAACAGCATTCCTCTTATACGATCGCGGACTTCAAGGCGGGAAAGGATGTCGGCCTTGGTCTGCTGGGAGGGAAGTCCACTGTCGAATTGGGTATCCGTTTCGCGCAATTTTCGTCGGCCGCGAACACAACTTTGAAATCCAGGCCCACGCTTGGGCAGATCAAGATCAAGAATGTCCTGGGCTTCAATCAGGCCTATTACTATCCCAAGGTTTACCGTGCCGCCGCGAACGATACGCGCAATTTCCGCGGCATCGGCCCGTCACTTTCGTGGGAAGCATCCGCGGCCATTGTGGGCAAGGCAGATGAGGGCCAGGTTCTGTTCGATTGGGGCCTGAATGCCGCCGTCCTGTTTGGCCGGCAAAAGGCACACACCAACCACCAAACAATGGGTTCCAGCTTCAAGCAGACCTACACCACCAAATACAACAAGCTCTCCAGCTATACGACCGGGAACAGCGACAGCCGTTCGCGCATGGTCGTCGTCCCCAATGTCGGGGGCTTCGCGGGCCTCTCGCTCAGCTATCCCAACGCCAAGGTCAGCCTCGGTTACCGGGCCGATTTCTTTTGGGGCGCGATGGATGGCGGGCTCGATCAGCGCAAATCCTCCGATCGCTCATTCTACGGCCCCTTCGCCAAAATCAGCATCGGCCTGGGCGGCTGACAATCCATTTCCGGGGTGGCGGCCAAAGGCGGCGGAGAAATCCGCCGCCTTTTTCCTTGTGCGCGCCATAATTTTATTGCGCCCCCACAAAATTCGACCTTACCCCCCTAACAATCGCCGCGCGCTTTCGTCGGAATAGACAACGCTGGGGCTGCCGCCCCGGCGGATCGGTTCGGGGATGGTCGAAAGATCGGACAATTTGGGGAGTGCGGGCTTGGCGCCTGCGTATGAGGCCGGCGCGGTCGCGCGCGCGGATGCCTTTTTCGCGCGTGAGATCCTTCCGCTTGAGGTTTCGTTGATGCAGTTCCTGCAACACAATTGGCGCAACAAAGCCGAGATCGCCGATTTCCGGCAGGAGGTCTATACCCGCGTCTACGAATCCGCCCTCCAGCGCATCCCCGAAAAGCCCAAGCAGTTCCTTTTCGCCACCGCGCGCAATCTCCTGATAGATCGCGCCCGTCAGGCCCGCGTCATTCCCATAGATGCGGCGTCGGATATGGATGTGCTCGATGTGGCGGGCGATGCGCCGGGCCCCGACCAGATCGTGATGGCGCGCGATGAATTGCGCCGCCTGCAGGCAGCCCTCGAAAAGCTTTCACCCCGCTGCCGCGAGGCGGTGGTTCTCGGCCGCATCCAGGGCCTGTCGCGCCGCGAGATCGCCCAGCGCATGGGCATCACCGAAGGCACCGCGGCGCAATATCTGGCCGAAGGCATCTGCGCGCTGGTCGAACATCTGCAACGCGGCACGAAGGCAAAGCCATGAGCGCGCCCGAGCAAGCAGAAGACATCGCCGTGGACGCGCTCACGCGCGAAGCAGCGCACTGGATCGAACGCCGCGATTTCGGCCATTGGAGCGAGGAAGACCGCAAGGCATTCGATGCCTGGCTCGCCCAATCCGCCTCCCACCGTGTCGCCTTCATCCGCCTCGACACCGGCTGGAAGCGCAGCGAATTGCTGAGCGCGCTGCAAAGCTTCAAACCGCAGCGAGCGAGCGAACCGCAACGCCATCGCCGCTGGGCCATCGGGGGCGCCGCCGCGGCGGCGATTGTGTTCGCGATCTTCGGCCTCTCCCGGAATTCCTTCCAGAAGCCCGCAACCCAAACCTACACCACCACGATTGGCGGCCGCGAAACATTGGCGCTGGCCGATGGTTCCGAAATCGAACTCAACACCGATACGAGCCTGCGCATCTCCAATGAAGCGGGCGTCCGCAAAGCCTGGCTCGACAGGGGCGAGGCCTATTTCAAGATCAAACATGATGCCGCCCGGCCCTTCGTCGTGATCGCGGGCGCCCACCGCATCACCGATCTCGGAACCAAATTCACCGTGCGCGATGAAGCCGGCGGCATCAAGGTCGCCCTGATGGAAGGCCGCGCCCGCCTCGATGCCGCGGGCAAAGCCGGCCCCCGTTCCGTCACGCTCAACCCCGGCGACGTGGCGCTGGCCACCGCAACCTCATTGTCGGTGAACAAGAAGCCCGCCCAGCAACTGGCGAGAGATATCGGCTGGGAGCGCGGCATCCTCACCTTCGATCACATGGCACTGGCCGACGCCGCGCGCGAATTGAACCGCTACAACACGCGCAAACTCATCATCGCCGATGCCGCCGCGGGCCGCCTCACCATGGGCGGCACCTTCGCCACGAACGACGTGGACGCCATCGCCAACGTCGCCCACGAAATCTTCGGCCTTCATGTCGAAAAGCAGGGCAACAACATCGTGATCTCGCGCTGAAGACCGCAATACCAACAACCCGGGGGGCAAATGCCAAACACGTTCAAATCCGCAATGCTTGCAAGTGCTGCCATTGCGGCTTGCGCATCCGCAAACGCCGCAGATTTCAATATTCCGGGCGGTGATCTCAAAGGCGCGCTCGATTCCTATTCGCGCCAAACCGGCGTCTCGCTGCTCTATTCCGATCAGGCGATCCGCGGCATGCGCTCCAAAGGCGCCAAGGGCGACATCGCCCCCGATGAAGCCCTCTCCCGCATCCTCTCCGGCACCGGCTTCCAGATCCGCCGCCACGATGGAAGCGCGATCACGATTGTGCGTGACAACACGCAAGCCTTGAGCGAAATCGGCGATCTGCAAATAGCCCAGGCCGCGCCCGCGCGCACCGCGGTGGAAACGGTAACGGTCACCTCGTCCAAGCTCGGCGGTGGCGATGTGCAAAGCATTCCCATCGCCATCACCGCCCTCAGCCAGGAACAACTCACCGCCAGCCAGACCGCAGGCGGGCCGGACTTGATCAAACAAGTCCCCAACATGACCTTCACCAAAACGAATTTCAGCGGCTACAGCATCCAGATCCGCGGCATCGGCACGCAAGCCATCTCGGTGACAACCGATCCGGCGGTCGCCGTCGCCTTCAACGATGTTCCCTTTATCCGCAATCATTTCTTCGAACAGGAATTCTTCGACCTCGCGCAGGTCGAAATCCTGCGCGGCCCCCAAGGCACGCTCTATGGGCGCAACGCGACCGCGGGCGTGGTGAACCTCACAAGCGCCAAGCCATCCGATCAATTCGAAGCGATGGGCAGTGTCGAAGTCGGCAATTACAGGCAGCGCCGTTTCGAGGGCATGGTCAATATCCCCATCGTGGACGATCGCCTCGACCTGCGCTTCGCCGGCGAATGGACCAAGCGCGACGGCTATTCCACTAATGACCTGACAAATCAGGCCATCGATGGCCGCGATCTCTGGTCGACGCGCGCAACCGTCGCCTGGAAACCGGGCGCCAATTTCCAGACCACGCTCATCTGGGAACATTTCCAGGAGGATGACGATCGCCTGCGCTCCAGCAAACAGCTCTGCAAACGCGATCCCGGCCCCAGCGAAGTCAATGGCACGGCGGTGCCGACGGCGGGCGATGTTTTCAAATGGGGCCCATCTTATCTCAGCCAGGGCTGCATTCCCGCATCCCCCTACTCCGATGAATCCTATGAAGTGCCAAACGGTTATTCCTTGGCCTTCTACACCGGCCCGCTTTACAACCGGTTGGTCGTTCCCGGCCGCGATCCTTATGCCGGCACGACCCAATCGCTCGATCTGCGCGTGA